>Ga0207864_1000060_pt1 | contig 185433 bp, 163 predicted proteins | sample HigsolmetaAR202D_FD_184834 | JGI IMG/M metagenome (GOLD analysis project Ga0207864, IMG submission 184834) | Ionic liquid and high solid enriched microbial communities from the Joint BioEnergy Institute, USA - AR20-2-D (SPAdes) (version 2) ...
CGGGACGCGGGTGAGACTCCTGCCCCCGCCAGCGTCCATAAGCAAGAACTGCCCGGTGCCCTGAAAGCACCGGACAGTTCGTATGGAGCCGGCGGGAGTCGAACCGAGCGGAGCGAGGTCGCCGCAAGGCACACCCGCGTGCGCCGCGAAGCGGCGCGGGACGCGGGTGAGACTCCTGCCCCCGCCAGCGTCCATAAGCAAGAACTGCCCGGTGCCCTGAAAGCACCGGACAGTTCGTATGGAGCCGGCGGGAGTCGAACCCGCGTCCGCGAATAGATCCCTCAGAACCTCTACGTGCGTAGTCCGTCGTTCCGTGTTTCTCGTCCGGTCAGTCGGCTGACGGACCGCCTCTTCCGGACCAGCCGTGCGGTTTCTCGCCCGACGACGGCACGGCGTCATCGACGGGCCAGCCCGATTCAGTCGTCGCCTCCAGCCCCACCTCGGGCCCGGTGATTCTGGAGACGGGCTACGTAAGATTCGTTACGCAGCCAGCGCCATCTGAGAGTTGGCACTTATTGGTTTTCCCGCTGTTTTACGAGGTGACGGGACCTCGGCACGCAGTTCCGACTTCACTAAACACGTCGAATCCAAGTCGGCCCCGCTGTCCTAAAGATATGCAAAATCGGTACCTCAGTCAACGCTCGTGGGCGCGGCGGTGACGCGGTTCCGCCCCCCGGTCTTGGAGGCGTAGAGCATCTGGTCCGCGCTGCGGACGAGGGCGATGGGCTCGGGGACGCACTCGGGGCAGGAGGACACGCCGATGGACGCGCGCACCTGGAGCGTCCGGCCCTTCCACGGTATCGTCATCCGCTCGATGGCGAGCCGGAGGCGTTCGGCCACGCGGCAGGCCTCTTCGAGCGGCGTTTCCGGGCAGAGGATGATGAATTCCTCGCCGCCGAAGCGCGCCGCGAAGTCCGCCTCCCGGACCGATGCCTTGAGCACGTGGCCGACGGCGCGGAGCACGGCGTCTCCGGCGTCGTGGCCGAGGGTGTCGTTGATCTCGCTCAGGTGATCGATGTCGATGAAGAGGAGCGACACGGTGCGGCGGTATCGGCGGAAGTGGACGCATTCCGCGTTGAGCCGGTCCTCGAACGCCCGGCGGCTGTAGAGGGAGGTGAGCGGATCCCGATCCCCGGCATCGCGCAGCGACCCGAAGGAGCGCGCATGGCGGAGCTGCAGTGCGGCGAACGGGCAGAGCGCTTCGACCACGGCGAGGCTCTCGGGATCGAGGGCGGACCGGTCGCTCGACCAGATCGCCAGGACGCCGATCACGTTCGCGGCATCGCCGTTCCCGTCGACGAGCGGGAGCGCCGCCAGCGCCCGGGGCGTGGCGAGCCAGCGTTCGCCGGGCGCGGCCACGGGCAGGTCCGCCCAGAGGCCGGAGCGGGATTCCCGGACGATGGGCGCGCCGCCCCGGGCCGCGAGCGACATTTCGGACTCGAGGGGTCCGAATTCGACGCCGGGCGCGGGACCGCCGTCGTCGCCCACCGCCGCGATGATCCGCCCGACGTCCTGCTCCCAGACGGCCACGGCCGCGCCCGTACCTCCACCGAGCCGGCGGGCCGATTCGGCGAGCTCCGCGGCGAACGCGGTGGGCTCGATCTCGCGGGGGAGTCGGCGGATCAGCTCGAGGACCTCCAGGAACCGGATGCGGCTCGCCACGGCCGCGGCCTCCCGGCGCTGCATGTTGAGCAAGGCCTGGAGATAGGCGGCGGTCTCCTGGAGCGCGTCCGCGTCGGGAGCGGCCGCGCCTGCGTCGAAGTCCAGGGTCAGGAGGCACCGCCGGCCGCCATCGGCGTCCAGGGGCAGCACGGCGATGTGGGCGCCCACGGCCCAGCTCGCGGGCGAATCCACGTGCATGGCCATGCCCTCGGACCACGCCCAGCGCAGCGGGTCTCCGTGCAAGGTGACCGATGCCGGCGCATGACCGCCGCAAACCACGCGCGACCACGCCCGCGTCCCTTCGGCGTCCACGTCCCAGAGCACGGCCCGGAGGGCACCGTGACGCAGGCGGACCCGGTCGACCACGGACTCCAGCTCCCTGAGTCGGCGGGCCGCCTCCACCGGCTCGCTTCCCTCACGGCCGGACGCCGCCTCCCCCAGGATCCGGTCCAGGGCGACGACGCTCGACGCATGTTCCATCCGCAGCCGGGTCACGATCCAGGCGCCGGCGAGCCCGCTCCCCACCACGAGCACCGCCTCGATCGCGGACCGGAGCCCGAGCCCTCCGGTCCAGAGCTCGGCCAGGACGAGGAGCGCGAACGCCGCGGCGCCGAGCTCGATCGTTCGGCGGAGCGTGCTGCGGAGGGAGAAGAGGACGAGCCACGCGGCCACCACGGGCAGGAGGGGCGACCCGAGTCCACCGGTGGCGACCAGCAGGAGATGCAGGGGGAGCCAGAGGGCGCCGGCGTCCCGGGCGCGGGCGCCGAACCCGTCCCGCCACCGGGTGAGCACCAGCGCCACCGCGGCCACGACGGCGGCCCCGAGCACCGCGTACGGGGGCATCCATCGGGCGAAGATGAGTCCGCCGACGTACGCGGCCCCCGTCGCCACCAGGCCGATGCGGGAGAGTTCGGTGCGCGTCGGTATCCCCTTGATCAGAGCGCGCGGGGTTGGAGTTGGTTGATCCGGGTCGCGGCCGCGGCGGCGCCGAACCCGTTGTCAATGTTCACGACCGTCACACCTGCCGCACAGCTCGTGAGCATGGCCAGCAACGCCGCGATCCCCTGGAACGCGGCGCCGTAGCCCACGCTCGTCGGCACGGCAATGACGGGCGTGCCCACGAGTCCACCGACCACGGACGCGAGCGCGCCCTCCATGCCGGCCACCACGATCACCACGGCCGCTCTGCTCAACGTATCCGACGCCCGGAGGATCCGATGGATCCCCGCGACCCCCACGTCGTACAGACGCTCGACCGGGTTGCCGAGCGCCCGCGCCGACACCGCCGCCTCCTCCGCCACCGGCAGATCGGCCGTGCCCGCACTCACCACGAGCACCGGACCGAGCACCGGATGAGCGACCGGCTCGGCCGGCGCCAGGTACACGGTCCGTGCGACGTCGTTCACTTCCGCTTCCGGGAATACCCGCGCCAGCTCCGCCCGCGCATCCGGCGCCGCACGGGTCACCAGGAACCCGTCCCCCCGCGCCGCGAGACGCCGGCAGATGTCCACGAGCTGCGCTTCCGTCTTCCCCGACCCGAACACCACCTCCGGGTAACCCTGCCGCAACGCCCGATGGTGGTCCAGCCGGGCGAAGGGGAGGTCCACCCCCTCCTCCCCCACCACCTCCTCCACCGGTGCCCACGCGAGCCGCTCCAGCGCCGCCTCCGGCGCGACCCGCCCCGCCGCCACATCCTCCAGCAGCCTGTGCAGCCGGTCCCGCCTCACGCCGCCACCCCCGCATGGCGGGACAGGTAATCCTCGAGGATCCGCTCCACCTCCTCGAGCCGCCGGATCTGGAAGAGCTCCTGCCGGAGCGCCCGGCCGTCCTCCAGCCCCTTCGTGTACCACCCGAGGTGCTTGCGGAACTCGATCATCGCCCGCTCCTCGTCCGCCTCGAACGCAATCGCGTTCCGGGCATGCTCCAGGACCACCTCCACCCGCTCCAGGAGCCCCGGCTCCGGCGGAATCGGCCGACCCTCCAGCGCCGCCCGCGCATGCGCGAAGATCCACGGCCTCCCGTGCGAGCCCCGCGCGATCATGATCCCCGCACACCCCGTGTGCTCCCACATCCGCCGCGCGTCCTCCCCCGTCCAGACATCCCCGTTCCCGATGACCGGAATGTCCAGCGCATCCACCACCGCCGCGATCTCATCCCAATTCGCCCGGCCGGAGTACATCTGCGTCCGCGTCCGCGCGTGCAGCGTCAGCACCTGCGCACCCGCATCCTGGCACCGCAGCGCGATCTCCACCGGGTTGCGCAGCTCCTCGCTCCACCCGCTCCGGATCTTCACCGTGGTCGGCACCGACGTGGCCGCCACGACCGCCCGGATGATCCGCTGCACCAGGCCCAGGTCCCGCAGACACCCCGACCCGCCGTTCCGCTTCACCACCTTCTTCACCGGACACCCGAAGTTGATGTCCACGAAGTCCGGCGAATACACCTCCTCCACCAGCGCCGCCGCCTCCGCCATCCCCTGCGGATCCGCGCCGAAGATCTGCACCCCGATCGGACGCTCGTCCTCGTGAAAGCGCAGATACCGCCACGTCCGGTCGCTCCCCCGCCGCAGCCCCTCCGCGCTCACGAACTCGCTCACCACCACGTCCGCACCGAATCGCCGGCACAGGCGCCGGAACGGCGCCTCGCTCACCCCCGCCTGCGGCGCAAGGTACAGCAGCGGCCGTGGGCCCCTAAGACGTTGCAGCAGTTCACTCACCATGCTCGCAATTTAACCCCCGTCCGATGCCCGATCAATCTTCCCCCACCATTTTGACACGTTCCGGGCCGCCCCTTATCTTGGTTCGGTTCGACGCACGATGCGTCCCAGATGCAGCCGGAGGCCGAACATGCAATTACGGGAATTCTTCAATAGAGAAGCCATCTCGCTTAATCTGAAGGGTGAGACCCAGGACGATATCCTCAAGGAACTCATTGGGTTACTGAACCTGGACGAGAAGAGCGAGGGCATCCTCTTCAAGATGCTCAAGCGCCGGGAGAACCTCGGATCCACCGGGATCGGCCGGGGGATCGCCATCCCGCACTGCCGCTCGCTCGTCGTGAACCGCCTGCGCGTCGCGTTCGGCCGCAAGCCCGAGGGCGTCGACTTCAAGGCCATCGACGGTCAGCCGGTTTACAACTTCTTCCTGATCGTGGCGCCGCCGCTGGAGGTGAGCAACCAGTACCTGCCCGTGCTCGGGAAGGTGGCGCAGTTCGCGAAGGAGCCGGGCATCGCGGAGCGGCTGCGGGAGCTGAAGACCCCGGACGAGTTCTTGCAGCTCCTGGAAGAAAAGGGAATCTGACCGCGGCGGGAAACGGAGTCGTCATGCATCCTGAATTGGAGATTCTGTTGCAGCTCCAGGACCTCAAGGCCCAGCGCCGGGAACTGGAGGAAGACCACGCCGAACGGCAGGTCGAGGTGCAGGAGTTCAACATAGACGTGGCTCGGGCGATCGAAGAACTGGATCGCAAGATCCAGGAGATGGAGGAGCAGCTCTCGCCGGCGATCCGGAGCCGTTACCGGCGCATCTCGGAGGGCCGCGGGCGGGCGGTGGTGCCGGTGATCAACGGGATCTGCTACGGTTGCTTCGAGTCGATCCCCACGGCGGTCGCCGGTGACATCCGGCAGAACGCCACGCTGCGGCACTGCGAGCACTGCGGCCGCTTCCTCTACATCCTCCCGGGGTAAGCTCAGCGTCCAAACCAGGGCCGGGGTCACGGGGCTCCGCGCGCCGGTCCGGTGAACGTCGCATCGGGAGGCGACGTCGCACCGCCGGCCGCCCGGCTCGCGGCCGCCTCAGCGGCGGCCCACCATCCCGGATGATGCGCAATGGGCGCCGGAGTCGATCTGACTCCGGCGCCCATTGTTGCCGTCGTGAAGCAGGATGCGGCTTTCTGCCCCTCCTACTTGGTCACCACCACGCGACGCATGGTACTCTGTCCGTTCACTATGAGCTGCACGATATAGATCCCGGACGCCACTTTGTTGCCTGCACGGTCCAGGCCGTCCCAGTACGCCTGCTTGGGACCGGGTGTCGTGTAGACCAGGTCCTGGACCGGCACCCCGCTGCCATCGGGGTGGTTGAGCGCGGTAGGGATCGCGACCAGTTGCCTCAACAGGTTGAGAATCCTGATCGTTACGACTACCGGCTTACCGTCTTCAAACAGCTGTTCCCCGAGTACGAAGGGGATGGTGGTGCTGGGATTGAACGGATTCGGATAATTCTGCTCGAGAGAGAATCCGCGCTCCCGGACGCCCGGCGGCGTACCGCCTCCAGCGTCCTGTCCGTGAAGCGGTACGGTAAACGCACCGAGCGTGAGGAGGAGGATGAACCCGACGCTCATAACGCGTCTCATCATCACCTCCGCACAGTTACTGCTGTGCTGTAGCTGAGTTTCCGATCGCCCTCCGAAGGTTCTGGTTGAACGTGAGTAAGAACGTACTGCCGAATCGCTACCATCATACGTCTGCCGAGCGCGCAGGTCAAGAGCAAAATGAGTCGCGATCGTAAGGCGATAGCACCTAGCCGCTCAATGAGACCGGAGTACCCGGCCATTGCCCTGGCGCGCGGTCACGCCGATGCGATCGAGATATTCGAGCAGCGGGATGAGATACTTTCTAGACACATTAATGACCTGCTTGAGGTCGGCAGGCGTAAATTCCTCACCCACCTTGAATTGCGCCCTGAGTACCCCCGTCACCTCGTCGATCTCCCGCCGCGCCATGTAGAACTCCTGATTGAGCGGGACGATCCGACCCTCCGCTTCGAGAAGCTTGAGGAGAAGCCGGAGCTCCTCCTGGGAGCCGGCGAGCGGGGCCAGCTCGGTGGTGGCGGGCGGGGTGAGCCCGCCCCCGGCAATGGCGTTCCAGATCCGCTCCTGAGCCCGCTCCTGCTCGGGCGTGAGCCGGGGCTCGAAGCCGTACAGCGCGATGGCGCCCTGGCGAACGGCGAGGCGCTGGTCGCGGAGGAGGGATTCGAGCACGGCGTCGGCGAGCCCTGCCCCGGCGCGGGGCGGGAGGGCTCGGCGGAGCTCCTCGTGATCGATCCCCGGGCGGAGCGGGTGCCGTTTGTGGTACGCCGCCACGGCGTCCAGCATGGCCTTCCGGGCGGCGTCGAAGACCTGGCGATCGAACGCGAGCGTGCCGACGCGGATGAGGGTCTCCCCATCCTTTCGGTCGAGGGCTTCCTGGATGGCGCCGGGTGAATGCGGCAGCTCGATGGGGAGCTTGCGGATGGGCGCGCCTTCCCAACCCGCGAGCCGGATGCGAGCGTCCAGCGCCTGTTCGACGGAGCCCCCGAGGAGTGCGTCGAGGAGTGCGCGGTCCTCCTCGGAGAGGCGGCGCCGCTTCGCTGCCCGGGGCTCGACCACGACCCCGCCGCCGATCGTGGTGACCGGGGAGTAGGAGCGGATGACGAACCGGTCGCCGGCCCGGGCGACGACGGGGCTCTCGAGCCGGAGCTGAGCCCACGCGACGTCGCCTGGAGCGAGCTCGTCCCCTTCGAGGAGCACGACGCGGCCCATGACCTCGGCGGTTCCGAGGTGGAAGCGGATCCTCTGGCGCTGCCGGAGGGGCCAGGGCGAGTCCGCGAGGAGCCGGATGCGGGCGGTGATCATGGCGTGGGCCGCCCAGCCGGGATCGAGGACCAGGACGTCGCCACGGACGATGTTCTCCCGGTCGACGCCGGCCAGGGCGATGGCCGCGCGCTGCCCTGCCCCGACCCGGTCCGCGTCCCGCCCGTGCACCTGGAGGGCGCGCACCCGGACGGTCCGGTCCTGCGGCAGGATCCGCACGGTCTGGTCCCGGGTCAGGCCGCCGGTCCAGACGGTCCCGGTCACGACCGTGCCGGTCCCGTGGATCGTGAAGACCCGGTCCACCGGGAGGCGGAACAGATCGTTCCTGTCCCGGGTCGACGACGCATCGACCACCCGCCGGAGCTCTTCCACCAGTCGGTCGAGCCCCTGGCCGGTGATGGAGGACACGGGGACGATGGGCGCCGCGGTGAAGGGCGTGTCCGCGAGCTCGGAGCGCAGCTCTTCGGTCACGAGGTCGAGCCACTCCTGCTCCACCAGATCGACCTTGGTGACGGCCACGAGGCCGGCGCGCACGCCGAGCAGATCGAGGATCGACACGTGCTCCCGCGTCTGGGGCATTACGCCCTCGTCGGCGGCCACGACGAGGAGCGCCACGTCGATCCCGGTAGCGCCCGCGAGCATGTTGCGGATGAAGCCCTCGTGGCCGGGCACGTCCACGATCCCGACCCGTGTCCCGTCCGGCAGGTCGAGGTGGGCGAACCCCAGGTCGATGGTGATGCCGCGCCGCTGCTCCTCCTCGAGGCGGTCGGTCTCGATGCCGGTGAGGGCGCGGACGAGGGCGGTCTTGCCGTGGTCGATGTGCCCGGCCGTCCCGACGATGATCCGGCGTTCCGCGTCGTCCATCATGGCTGGAGCACCTCCGCGAGGAACGGGAGGGAGCGGATCGTCGCGCCGTCGGCAACGTGATGCGCGATGAAGCGATCGAGGAGGATCCAGTACCCCCTTGTCCGCTCGAGCGCCACGGCCACGCCCGCCACGAGCCGGCTCAGATTGGCGCGCGCCGCTGCGGGCACGGTACGGCCGGTCACGCCGCCGGCGCATTCCCGGCAGCGGACGCCGCCGGCCGGGTAGTCGAACACGCCGTCCTCGTCCGGGTCCAGGGCGCGGCCGCACGCCGTGCAGTGGTCGAGGATCGGGGCGTACCCGAGGTCGGCCACGAGCCCCCACGCCTCGGCCAGCAGCACGCTTTCGAGCTCGGCGGCCGGCGCGCATTCGATCCGATCCAGCGCCCGGAGCAGGCGGTGGTAGAGCCCGGGCTGGTGTTCCTCGACCGCGGTGCGCACGATCAGCTCGGCAAGGAGCGAAGCGCCTCCGAAGCGGAGCAGGTCCCTGCCGAGGGACTGGCCGCTGCGCAGGAGGTCGAACCCGCCGAGCGTCTGCAGCTCCCGCCCTTCCTTGAGGTAGATCGTGGCGATCCCCACGGTGAAGGGCTCGAGGAGGCCGCAGAACCGGCTGCGCGGCCGCATGGCGCCCTTCGCGATGACGGAGCGGACGCCGTGGGACCGGGTGAGCAGCCTCAGGATCTTGCTCGTCTCGCTGTAGGCCAAACTCTGGAGGATGATGGCATCGTCCCGGATCAGCGGCATGGCGCGAGGCGGTCGTACGCGTGGAGCTGCCTCACGTGCGCGGCTTCGCGGGCGATGGGCCCAGACGCGCCCGGAGCGCCTGGCGCCGGCGGAGGTACGCCTCCCGCGCCGCCGCCTCCAGCGATGCCTCCTGGCCCGCGAAACGCTCGTCGAGCAGCGCGATCTCCAGCAGCACTTCGCGCCGCGGGTCCGACCCCGCGCGGAGCCGCTCGAACGCCTGGAGTCCGAGCAGGATCACCGCGCCCACCGCGCCGAGCAGCGCGATGAAGGGGAGCACCGCCACCTGCCCGCCCCCGGCCCGCATCCCTGGGCGCGATGCGCCGAGCGAGCCCGCGATCTGGACCGGGTCCGCGCCGACCACGATCACGTACTCGGCCCCGGGCGGACCGGGCAGCTTGAAGGGCGCACCGACGTACAGCTCGCCCTGGTAGCGCGTGGCCGCGAAGAAAACCGCGGAGTCGGCCACGCCGGTGAGGTTGAAGGAGAAGGTGCCGTCCTCGCCCGACGTCGCCTCGGCGATGAGCGCGCCGTCCCGGCCCTCCACGCTGTGCAACGCCACGACGATCCCCGCAACGGGCGCGCCGGACGGATCGATGACCCGGCCCTGGAAGCCGATCTCCTGGCCACGGACGGGCCGTGCAGACGCGAACGCGGCCGCCAGCACCAGGCAGGCGGCCACGAACGCTCGAATCGAAAGGGTACGCATCACGGGTGAAACCGCCCGAAGTCCTCTGGATTCAACCGCCGCAAGTATTCCTTCAGCTCCTCGGCCTGGAGCCCGCCCGATGGACGCGGACCGCCCTGGAACAGGCCGCCCGAGGCCTCCGTGGCGTCCGCGATCTCAATGGAGGCGTGCTCCAGCAGGTTGTCCCCCGTGAAGATCGAAGCGTGCATCCGGAGTGCGACGGCGATCGAGTCCGACGGACGCGCGTCCACGCTGATCAGCTCGGCGCCGCGCTGGATGATCAGCTCGGCGAAGTACGTGTTGTCCACGACCTTCGTGATCAGCACGCGCTGCAGGGTACCGCCCAGGCCGGAGATGACGGACACGAGCAGATCGTGCGTCAATGGCCGGGAGAACTTCATCCCGGCCAACTCCATGGCGATGGCGCTCGCCTCGCTCGGGCCGATCCAGATCGGGAGTACCCGGGGGCCATCCAGCTCCTGCAAGATGACGACCGGCGTGTTCGAGGCGCGATCGAGACCGAGACTCTGAACCTTGACTTCTACCATGTGAGTTCTCCGCCCCGGGCCCCTGGCCCGCAGCCGTTACGTACCCATTTCCCAGGAAACGAGATACCGTTCCTGGTCCGGGGTCAGCCGGTCGATCTGCACGCCCATCGCCTCGAGCTTGAGTCGGGCGATCTCGCGGTCGATCTCCACGGCGACCCGATGCACGTCCCGCGGCAGGTCCCCGGCGTGGCGGGCCAGGTACTCCGCCGCGAGCGCCTGATTCGCGAAGCTCATGTCCATGACCGCGGCCGGGTGGCCCTCCGCGGCCGCGAGATTGATCAGACGGCCCTCGCCGAGCACGTAGATGCGCTTGCCGTCGACGCGGTACTCCTGCACGAAGTCCCGCACCTGCCGGGGCTCGCCATCCGCGATGGAGGCCAGGGCGTCGAGGTCCAGCTCCACGTTGAAGTGTCCGGAATTCGCGATCATGGCGCCGTCCTTCATGGCGCGGTAGTGCTCCTCCCGGATCACGTGGTAGTTGCCGGTCAGCGTGACGAAGAGATCGCCCTCCCGCGCGGCCTGGTCCATGGGCAGCACCCGGAACCCGTCCATGGCCGCCTCCAGGGCCTTGATGGGATCGACCTCGGTCACGATGACGCTGGCGCCCGCCCCGCGCGCCCGCGTGGCGAACCCGCGGCCGCACCATCCGTACCCCGCCACTACGACCACGGATCCCGCGAGCAGCATGTTCGTTGCCCTGAGGATCCCGTCCAGCGTGCTCTGGCCCGTGCCGTACCGGTTGTCGAACAGATGCTTGGTGTACGAATCGTTCACCGCAATGACCGGGAACTGGAGCACGCCGTCCCGCGCCATGGCCTTCAGGCGGATGACGCCGGTGGTCGTCTCCTCGGTGGAGCCGACGACCGAGCGCACCAGCCGCTCCCGGGCGTCCGCGCCGAGCTGCTCCGCCAGGGCCCGTACCGGCGCCGCGAGGTCGTCCAGCCGGCCCAGGGCGATCATGTGCAGGGAGCCGACCAGGTCCGCGCCGTCATCCATCGTGATCTCCGGCCCGAACGCCAGCACCGCGCGGATGTGGTCGTAGTACGTATCGTGGTCCTCGCCCTTGATGGCATAGACCGAGATCCCGTGATCGCGCACCAGGTGCGCCGCGACGTCATCCTGCGTGGAGAGCGGGTTCGAGGCACAAAGCGCCACGTCCGCGCCCGCGGCCTTCAGCGTGATCATGAGGTTCGCGGTCTCGGTCGTGACGTGCAGGCAAGCGCCGATCCGACGCCCCTCGAGCGGCCGCTCACGCTGGAACCGTTCGCGAATCAGGCGCAACACCGGCATCTGCCGCTCGGCCCACTCGGTGCGCAGGCGTCCGGTGTCGGCCAGCGCCAGATCACGGACGTGATGGTTCACTCCGGTATGGATAGACATGAGTCTCCTGTTGGTGTTCTAGATCCTGGCTGCGGTGCGGAGGTCATCCACACGGTCCGTGCGCTCCCATGGGAAGAAGAGCCGATCGCCATGGATACCCCGCTCGACATAGGGCGTGCGGCCGAAGTGGCCGTACGCGGCGGTGGCCCGATAGATCGGGCTCCGGAGCCCGAGCGCGCCGATCAGCGCCCTGGGCCGGAAGTCGAACACTTCGCGTATCGCGGTCGCGAGCACGGAATCCGGCACCTTGCCGGTCCCGAAGGTGTCGACATGGATCGAGACCGGCTCAGCCACCCCGATGGCGTACGCGACCTGCACCTCGCAGCGGTCGGCCAGCCCTGCGGCGACGACGTTCTTGGCAGCCCACCGGGCGGCGTACGCACCGGAGCGGTCCACCTTCGTCGGGTCCTTCCCGCTGAACGCGCCGCCTCCGTGTCTCGCGGCGCCCCCGTACGTGTCCACGATGATCTTGCGACCCGTGAGCCCGGTGTCGCCGTGGGGCCCGCCGATGACGAAACGGCCGGTCGGGTTCAGGTGCAGGATGCACCGTTCACGGTCGAACAGTTCCGGCGGCATGGCGGGGACGATCACCCGCTCGATGAGCTCTTCACGGAGCTCCTCCAGGGTGACGTCCGGGGCGTGCTGCGTGCTCAGCACGATCGTATGGACGTACCGGGGCCCTTGCTCGTCGTATGCCACCGTGACCTGCGCCTTCCCATCCGGCCGCAGCCAGGGGATGCGCCCATCCTTGCGCAGCGCCGCGAGCCGGGAGGTCAGCCGGTGCGCGAGCATGATCGGGGCGGGCATGAGCTCGGGCGTCTCGTTGCAGGCGTACCCGAACATCATCCCCTGGTCCCCCGCCCCACCCGTATCCACCCCTTGCGCGATGTCCGGCGACTGGCGGTCGATGGTGACCAGGACCGCGCAGTTGTCGGCATCGAAGCCGTAGCTCGAATCGGTGTAGCCGATGGAGCGGACCGTGTGGCGGACGATGGCGGGGATGTCCAGGTCGGCCGTGGTGGTGATCTCGCCGGCGATGAAGGCGAGGCCGGTGGTCACGAGCGCCTCGCAGGCAACCCGGCCCTCCGGGTCGGCCTCGAGCACGGCGTCCAGCACCGCGTCGCTGATCTGGTCCGCGATCTTGTCCGGATGTCCTTCGGTTACGGACTCCGACGTCAGGAGCAAGGTCGTCACGTTGGTCCTTTCCGGCACCGGTCGGCGCGTCAGAAACTAATCTCTCACTCCGGGGGCAACAAGTTCCATCTTCCGGAGAACAGAGAGAGGTCGAGCCACCGCGAGATCCCCGCGGTGAGCGTTTCCTCCGCGGCCTGCGCGGTCGGCATCCGCATCGCCTCGGCCACGGCGGCGCGGGCCTCGGCGGCCGGCACCGTGCGGATGATCTTCTTGATCTCCGGGAGCGATGCCGGGCTCACGCTCAGCGCGGTGATCCCGAGCCCGAGCAGGAGGAAGACGCCGAGCGGGTTCGCAGCCAGCTCGCCGCATACGCTGACCTCGATCCCCGCGGCGCGGCCGGCATCCGACAACATGCGCAACAGTTTCAGCACGCCGGGGTGGAACGGCCGGTAGAGTCGGGCCAGGCGGGCGTTCCCGCGATCCACGGCGAGGGTGTACTGGACGAGGTCGTTCGTCCCGATGGAGAAGAAATCGGCGTAGCGAGCGAGTTCCGCGGAGTTGAGCGCGGCCGCCGGCGTCTCGATCATGATGCCGAGCTTGTAGCCGGGGTTGTAGGGGATCCCCTCGGCGCGCAGCTTCTCCTCCTCCTCTTCGAGCAGCTCACGCGTGCGCTGGATCTCCTCTATGTCGTTGATCATCGGTAGCATGATCCGCACATCCCCGTGCGCCGTGGCCCTGAGCAGGGCCCGGAGCTGGGTCCGGAACAGGTCCGGCAGGTCGAGGCACACACGGATCGCCCGCCAGCCGAGGAACGGGTTCTCCTCCGCCGGCATGGGGAGGAAGAGCGGGAACTTGTCGCCGCCCAGGTCGAAGGTCCGGATGTAGACCGCCTGGTTCGGGAACGCCTCCGCCACCCGCCGGTACGCCTGGTACTGCTCCTCCTCTTCCGGCTCGGTGGTGCGGCCGACGGCCAGGAACTCGGTACGGAAGAGGCCGACGCCCTGCGCGCCGTGGGCTCGGGCGGCCTCCGCCTCCGAGGGGAGGTCGATGTTCGCCCGCACCAGCACCGGCTGGCGGTCGGGCGTGACCGCCTCCATGTGGGCGAGGAGGACGAGCTCCTGTTCCCACTCCCGCGCCTTGACGTCCCGCTCACGATAGAGGGCCCGCTCCCGCTCCGTCGGACGCACGATGACCCGCCCCGCGCGGCCGTCCAGGATCAGCTCCTGGCCGGTCTCGACGTGCGTGGAGAGGTCGCCCAGCCCGACCACCGCCGGTAGGTTGAGCGAGCGCGCCAGGAGCGCCGTGTGCGACGTGCGCGAGCCCGTGTCCGTCGCGATCCCCAGGAGCCGGTCCCGGTCGATCTGGATCATGAGGGTCGGCGTCAGGTCCCGGGCGACCAGGATCACCTTCCGGCCGTCGACCCCGATGTCGAACGTGGGCGCGTTCAGACCGGCGAGCCGGTGTGCCACCCAGAACTCGATGTCTAGGAGGTCGCTCAGCCGGTCGATCACCATCGGGTGGCCGCTGCGGCGCCAGGCGGACTGGAACTCGAGGACGCGGAGCGCGAAGGCGCGCGCGGCGGAGAAGCGGTTGTCCCGGATGTACGCGTGGGTGCCGGCCACGAGGTCCACATCGTCCAGCATCATGAGCTGGGGATCGAAGATCTTCGCTTCGACCGGTCCCAGCCGCTCCGCGGCCTTCCGCTGGACCTCCCTCACCTGTTGCTTGGCCCACTCGCGGGCCTCCTCGAAGCGTTCGACCTCCCGTTCGACGTCCTCGGGCGCCACGATCCCGCCGTGCATGACCGGGATCTCCCAGTGGAGCACGTACGCGGGCCCGACCACGATCCCGGGCGATGCCGGGATGCCGTCGCGAACCAGACTCACGCTCTCCTCACTCCTCACCGAACGAACCCTCGACGAGCGCCGTCAACTGATCGAGCGCGTCCACCGCGTCCTCGCCGGTGGCGCGGATCACGATCTCGCTCCCGTACTCCGCGGCCAGCATCATGACGCCCATGATGCTCTTGCCGTTGACCTCCAGATCGCCCTTGGACACGGTGATGTCCGACTTGAACCGGCTGGCGAGCTTGACGAACTCGGCCGCCGGGCGGGCGTGCAGGCCGTTGCGGTTCCGGATCCGGACGGCACGCTCGTGAGCCACTGACCCGGAGCTCATAGCAGCCCCCCTCGCACGGAGCCGAGGATCGCGATCAGTACCAGGATCCATACGGTCGGCTGTCGGACCCGGGCGCCGAACCGTACCCCGATCACGGCGCCGGCAGCGGCGGCGATGACCCAGTGGGCGGGGAGCAGACCGTCCACCATGAGCCCGGCCGCCCGGAAGTTGGCGCCCACAGCGGCCATGGGAATGATCAGACCGGCCAGGAACGCGGCGCCCACGGTGAGCACGCGCTCCACCAGGTCGATGGGCGATTGCCTGAGGCGCTCGCCGATGAACTTGCCCTCGACGAGCCCGAGCCGATAGCTCCAGACCCGGAGCAGCACATGACCTCCGTTGTAGATTGCGAGGAATGCGACGATCCCGACCCACCACCGGGCGCCCGCGAAGAGGAGCGCGAGCGCGAAGAGGAGACACGCCGGGCGCCAGGCCGCCCAGACCAGCCGATCGCCGAGGCTACCGAGGGACCCGCGAACCGCGGACTTGAAGCGATCGACGACCCTGGGGTCCTCCCCCTCGGCCTCGAGCTGCGCCACGGCCGCGATGGCCATCGGCGAAAGATACGGATGGCTGTTGAAGAGGCGGCAGTGTCGCGCCACGGCATCGTTCAGCCTTGCCGGATCGCGGCCGTACAGCGCCCTCAACGCGGGCAGCAGCGCGAACGCGAAGCCGGCGCCGATCAACGTCCGATAGTTCCACGACCCCTGCACTGCGAAGGACCGCAGGAACATGGCGGCACGGGCCCGGAACCCGAGCGCGGTCACCGCACGAGGAGCAGGATCGACCCGCATAGGATCCCCAGGAGGAAGGCGAGCCGGCGCTCGCCCCAACCGCCGAAGAGCGAAAGCGCGGCGCCGAACATGACCGCCCCCGCCACGGCCAGGAGGCCGAGGGGGGATGCCGAATCGAGGCTCCAGACCGGCGCGAGCCAGCGCAGCAAGGCGGCCGCTGCAAGCCCGCCGACCAGCGTGACGACGGCGCCCCGGACTCCGTCTATGGCCATGGCACCGAGGTGCCTGCGCTCGAGCGATCCGGGCGTTGCCGGGCCCTGCTCGGTCCATTCGCCGACGAGGCGGACGTTGATCCGTCGCATGAGATCCACGGACATGCCGGTGACCCGTTCCCAGAGCAGGGCGAACACGATCGTCAGGAACATGGCGACCGGCACCGGAGCCGGCCCCGTCGCCGCCATGTAGGCGGCCGTCCCCGCCACCGCCGCCGTGCCCGACTCCGGGTAGCGCGCCGCGCCGATCGGAAGCACCACCAGGGCGAACGCTTCCAGGACCGCCCCGATGGCGAGCCCCTCCAGCGGCCGGCCCGCGAGGAGCCCGGTCAGCGTGGCGGCCACGAGCGGCCGCGAGACCATGGCCTGCGGGAACGAGGTAGCGTCGAGGCCGACGACCGATCCCCAGACCGCGACGAGCAACCAGTTCATTTCCCCGGTGGTGATCCGCCCGACACACCGGCCATCGGAACGCGGCGCGCGCCCGGGAGGTCCTGCGCCGTGACCCGGACACCCTCCCCCGTCAGGCGACCGAGCTCCTCACGCTCCTCGGCGCTCAGGAAGACGTACGGCAGAACCTGCTCACGGCCCGGCGCATGGTGGATCCCACCGAGGTTGACCTCCTCGCCCGCCATGGTCCCACCCTCCGCCAGGCGGCTCATGGTCTGAACGTCCCGCGTCAGGACGAAGATGCGCTTCGGCGAGTCGCGCCAGCGCGACAGCTCCGCCCGCGCCTCCTCCACGCCGAGGAACCGGATCTCGAGGTTCGGCGGCAAACCCATGCAGTACAGGTCCTGCTCCCACGTGGACACCGCGAGCTCGTCATCCACCACCACGAGAACGTCCGGATGGAGCTGGGAACCCCATCCGACCACGACCTGACCATGGATCAGGCGCTCATCGATCCGGAACAGGACTACGGGCATCGGTCACCGATCCGTTGCGTCATCATCGCCCCGCGCCATCTGGCCGCCATCGCCTTGCCGGCCACGTGCAGCGCCATGGAATCGAATCGTCCAGCCGGGAAACTCGCGTTCTCACCCGGCCGGCGCGGCGACGCCGCCGGCGCCGTTCGGCGGCTGCGTCGCCCCGATCGCCACGCGCCCCCTGTCCAGGACGCGGGACACGAGCTCCGCCACCGCCATGTCGCGGTGCATCACGAAATCCAGCAGCATGGGCAGATTCACGCCCGAAACCACGACCAGGCCCGAGCCCTGGTGGCACAGGCGGCGCGCAACGAACGCGCAGCTCCCGCTCTGGAGGTCCGTGAACAGGATCGCCCGCCGGCCCTGGGCGAGCTCCGTGATCTTCGCCGCGATCGCCTCCGGCGAGAGCCCCCGGTTGCTCAGCGGGACGAGCGCATCCGCGGCCTCGCCGGCGATCTGGCGCACCGCGTCCACGAGGCCGTGGGCCAGCTCGCCGTGGGCGACGATGATCCCGATGGTTTCACGGCGGTCATTCATAGTCTTCCTCGAGGTACTCCTTCACGGGCCGCATCGCCTCCTTGAGCCGGCGGTTGAACAGCTCCGCCGTGTGCACGCCCGCGTACTTCAGGAGGTGGTTCATGGCCACGACCTCGGAGATGACCGTGATGTTCTTCCCAGGGTTCAGCGGAATCCTGACCTTGGGCACCTTCACCCCGAGGATCTCGATCTCCTCCCCCTCCAGCCCCGTCCGGTCGTAGTACGTCCGGTCGTCCCAGTCTTCGAGCTGCACCACCACCTCGATCCGCTTCTGCTGGCGGATGGCGCGGATGCCGAAGAGCGAGCGGATGTCGATGATCCCGATCCCGCGGATCTCCATGTGGTGCCGCTGGAGCTCGTGGCCGGTGCCGATGAGGATGTCGTGGCCGCGCCGCGTAATGTGCACCAGGTCGTCCGCCACGAGGCGATGCCCGCGCTCGACCAGATCGAGTACGCACTCGCTCTTCCCGATGCCGCTCCGGCCGATGAACAGGAGGCCGACACCGTAGACGTCCGCGAGGGACCCGTGCATGGTCGTGCTCGGCGCCATGCGTTCCTCGAGAAACGTCTGGATGCGCCGGAACAGCTCCCCGGTCTTGAAGGGAGACCGCAGGATCGGGACCCCTCGCTCCCGTGCCAGGTCGATCATGACCTGCGGCACCTCCTGCCCCTTGCTGATCACGATCCCCGCGATGTCGAGCGAGAGGAAGAGCTCCAGCGCGGCGCGCAGCTCCTCCGGCGACTTCGACAGGAGGTAGCTCATCTCGGTCTCGCCGAGGAGCTGGAGGCGCCCGCCCGGGAAGCGTTCGGTGAAGCCGGCGAGCACCAGGCCCGGGTTGGAGACGTACGGGCTCCGGATCTCGCGTGCGAGGCTGACGCCGTCGGTGAGCAGCTCCAGAGCGAGCCTATCGCGTCTACCCTGGTAGAGGTCTTCGACCGTGACCGATTTCACGACCACCTTCGGCTCCGATCCCAATCCCGGGAGTTCCGGGTCCGCATACGATCAAGCGCGCCGGTCGAGCAGCCCCTGGAGGTACGCCTCCATGTCGAGCGCGGCGCGATCCCAGCTGAAGCGTTCCGCGAAGCTGCGGGCCTGCCGTCCCATGCGGCGGCGCAGATCGTCGTCGCTCAGGAGACGGTGCAACCGATCGGCGAGCGCGTCAACATCGCCGTGCGGCACGAGGAACCCGGTCTCGCCGTCGACGACGGAGTCCCGGAGTCCGGGCGAGTCGCTGGCGACGGTCGGCGTCCCGCACGCAGCCGCCTCCAGATTCGTGATACCCCAGCCCTCCTTGGGCGACGTCAAGGCGTGCACCCAGACCTCGCGGAAGAGCCGGATCTTCTCCTCGTCCGACACGAACCCCGGCATCTCGACCCGGTCCTCGATGCCGAGCTCGGACCGCAGGCGGCGGAGCGCATCCGCGTAGTCGCCCTGGCCGGCGACGATCAGGCGCGCGTCGAAGCCCCGATCCCGCAACCGGGCGATGGCCCGCATGATGAGATCCACGCGCTTGTAGCGCTTGAGCCGGCCGAGGTAGAGCACGGTCGGCTGGGGGAGCCGCCGATCCTCCGGGTCGGGCGTGTACCGCTCCAGGTCCACGCCGTTCGGGATGACGGTGATCTTGCCGGGCTCCAGCCCGCGCGCCACCAGGTCCTCGGCCGTGCTCCTGGAGACGGCCACGGTGTCCACGCCGCGGTAGAGGAGCCCGAGCGGGCGCTCGAGGAGCCAGGTCGCGGCCGCGAAGGGGAACGAGGCCTCCTGGAACGCGACCCGCCCGAACAGGTGGTGGACGAGCAGGACCAGCCGGTGCCGGCTCCACAGTGGGGCGAAGATCGGCACCTTGTTGAGGTCCTCGATCACGAAGTCGAAATCCCCATCCCGGAAGCGGGAGAGGTACGCGCGAGGCGCGGCCAGGGAGAAGGTGTTCCGCCCGCCCACCCGATGCACGTCCATGCCGTCCACGCGCTCCCGCGGCGGAGCGCCGGGCCAGCCCGACACGAGGAGCGTCACCTCGTGGCCACGCTCCACGAGGCGGCCGAACACCTCGTGCAGGTGGATCTCCGCGCCGCCGGCGCGAGGGTTCAGGCGGTCGAGCCAGTTGATGACCAGGAGCTTCAGACGCGATCTCCCCCGGAAAGCGGTGATGCCGACCCGGATGAGTGACGCCGTACGAGGGCGTCCAGCACGCCGTTCACGAACCGCGGGCTGTCCGCGGTGCCGTACTTCTCGGCGAGCCTGATGGCCTCCTGGATCGCGACGATGGGCGGCACGTCCGGATTGTACAGGATCTCGGCCGCGGCGATGCGCAGAATGTTGCGATCGATCGCGGCGAGCCGCTCGAGGCGCCAGTTCGTGAGCGCGGCCTGGAGCGCGCGGTCGATCTCCTGGTGGTGTTCGGCCACGTCCCCGACGAGCCGCTCGAGGTACGGGCGGCTCACGGGCGAGATCCAGCGCCCGGTGAGGAAGTCCCGCAGGACGTCGCGTAGCGACGTTCCCTCGCCACGCGTCTCCCACGCGTAAAGGACCCGCAGGGCCCAGCCCCTTGCCCGACTACGTTCCCGCATCACCACCTTCGATCTGGGCGAAGACATCCATCAATTCGAGCGCGCTCGCCGCGGCGTCCCACCCCTTGTTGCCGGCCTTGCCGCCGGCGCGCGCCAGCGCCTGGTCGGTGGTGTCCGTGGTGAGCACGCCGAAGGTGACCGGGACGGGCGCCGAGAGTGCGACGGACGCCAGCCCGGCGGCCGCCTGGCCGGCCACGAAGTCGAAGTGCGGCGTCTCGCCGCGGATCACGCACCCGACCGCGATGACGGCGGCGTAGCGGCCGCTGTCGGCGAGCCGACGGACCATGGGCGGTAACTCCCACGCTCCGGGCACCCAGACGAGGTCGACGTTCCCGGCCTCCGCCCCGTGGTGCAACAGGCAGGCCCGCGCACCGGCGGCGAGGCGCTCGGTCACCAATTCGTTGAAGCGGCTGGCGACGATGGCGAAGCGACGCCCACGGGCGTCCAACCGGCCACGAATCTCGCTCACGCTCTCCCCCTGTTCGTTGTAGAAGGCCGTCTCAATCGCCGGCCGGGACCGGATCGGCCGGAGCGGCCGACCGCTGGGCGGATCCCGCCTGCTCGGGCCGCGGCGCCGTAGACGTGGGCGGCTCGAGGATCAGGTGCCCGAGCTTGTCCCGCTTCGTGAGCAGGTACCGCCGGTTGTGCTCCGTGGGCGGCACCTGGATCGGCTCCCGTCCGGTGATCGTCAGGCCGTACCCTTCGAGCCCCACGATCTTCTTCGGATTGTTCGTGAGCAGACGGATCGAGGAGAGCCCGAGGTCGAGCAGGATCTGGGCGCCGATCCCATAGTCCCGCAGATCGGGCTTGAACCCGAGCGTCACGTTCGCCTCGACGGTGTCCTGCCCGTCGTCCTGGAGCGCGTACGCCCGGATCTTGTTGGTGAGCCCGATGCCCCTTCCCTCCTGCCGGAGGTAGACGACGGCGCCCTCACCCTCCTTCGCGATCCTGGCCATCGCGGCGTGGAGCTGCTCGCCGCAGTCGCAGCGGAGGGAATGGAAGACGTCGCCCGTCATACACTCCGAGTGCATGCGCACGAGCACGTCCCGCTTCCCCGCGATCTGGCCGGCCACCAGGGCGACGTGCTCCCGCTGGTCGACCTCGCTCACGTAGGCGATGAGCCGGAAATCGCCGAACGGCGTGGGGAGGTTCGCCTCGGCCACGCGCTGGACGAGCCGCTCGTGGCGGAGCCGGTAGGCCACGATCTGGGCCACGGTCACGAAGCGGAGCCCGTGCTTGCGAGCGAACTTCTCCAGGTCCGGACGGCGCGCCATGGTGCCGTCCTCGTTCATGATCTCGCAGATCACGCCGATCGGCGGCAGGCCGGCGAGGCGCGCGAGGTCCACGGAGGCCTCGGTCTGCCCGACCCGGCGCAGCACGCCGCCGGGAACGGCCCGGAGCGGGAAGACGTGCCCGGGTCGCCGGAGATCCGAGGGCTTCGTGTCCGGGTCGGCCAGGAGGCGGATCGTGGTGGCCCTGTCCGCGGCGCTGATGCCCGTGGTCACGCCGAATCGCGGATGCGCATCCACGGACACGGTGAACGCCGTGCCCAGCGAATCCTGGTTCTGCTCGGTCATGAGCGGGAGCCCGAGGGCGTCGGCCCGCTCGGGGGTCAGCGCAACGCAGATGAGCCCGCGGCCGTGCGTGGCCATGAAGTTCACGAGCTCCGGCGTGATCTTCGACGCCGCGCAGACCAGGTCCCCCTCGTTCTCCCGGTCCTCGTCATCCGCGACGATCACGAGCTTGCCGTCCCGGATGTCCCGTATCGCGTCCTCTACCGTGTCGAACGGCATATCGACCTCCTCGGCGAACGCGGGTCCGGCGGTCACTTCGCCGGTGCAGCGGCAAAGCCCGCGCGCCGCAGATAATTCGTCACGAATTTCCCGATCATGTCGCCTTCCAGGTTGACCCCGTCGCCCGGCTTCAGGTCGGAGAGGTTGGTGTGCTGCCAGGTGTACGGGATCAGCGCCACCTGCGCCACGTCCGGCCCGGGCAGGGCGTTGATGGTCAGGCTCACGCCGTTGATGGCGATGGAGCCGTGGAGGATCGACACATCGGCGACCGTCGGATCGAGTCGCACGTCCATGAGGACGTGCTCGCCGTCCCGCACGACGCGGAGCACTTCGCCCACGCCGTCCACGTGCCCCTGCACCAGGTGGCCGCCGAGCCGGTCTCCGAGGGCGAGGGCGCGCTCGAGGTTCACGCGGCGCCCCGGCGCAAAGCTGCCGAGGGTGGTGCGGGACAGCGTCGTACCGATCACATCGACGGAAAATCCATCGGGCTCGAGGGCGACGACGGTCAGGCACACGCCGTCGACCGCGATGCTGTCACCCGCGCGCGCGCCCGCGGTCACGCCGGGGGCCTCGATGCGCAAGCGGAGCCCGCCGTCCTGCGGCCGGACCTCCCGGATGAGCCCGACTTCTTCGATGATTCCGGTGAACATGCGCTGTGATCCAGGTGCGACGCGTGGTGATACCCCGCAGCGCCCGCGCGGGTCGGCGTCGCCACGGACGCCCGGGAATCTAGAGAGGAAACCCGTGGAGTCCAGGGGGCTCAACCGGAGCGGTCCAGGATGCATAGGAAGTCCGGGGGGAGCGGGCGCACCTCCCGTAGCGTCCACCCCTCCGCCATCCGCCCCGGCTCCGCGGGGAATGCGGGGACGCCGGCCTCCCCGAACAGGCGCGGCGCGTAGAAGAGGTACAACCGTCGCACCCGGTCCGCCGCCAGCAGGGACGCGCCGAGGCGTCCGCCACCTTCGCAGAACACGGATCGGATCCCCGCCTCGGCGAGCCGGTCAAGCATGGCCGCTACGTCCAGGCCGACCGGCGCCCGGGGCACGGGCAGGACCCGGACGCCCTCCCGGACGAGGGAATCCACCCGATCCCGGGGCGCGTCTTCCGCGCACAGAACCCAGACGGGCACCTGCCGGGCGGTGCGGACGAGGCGGCTCCCGGGCGCGAGCGCTGCCTCGCTGTCCACCACGACCCGGACCGGCGGGACCCGCGGCACGACCTCGCCCCGCACGGTCAGGAGCGGGTCATCGATCCGCGCCGTGCGGGAACCGACCATGATGGCGTCGAATCCGGCGCGCAGGCGGTGGGTCTCCGCGATGGCCGAGGGACCGGTCACGGCGGTCCGCCGACCGGGCGCCTCACTCAGGCGCGCGTCCAGGGAGAGCGCGTATTTCAACGCGACGAACGGCGCGCCGCGCTCGTGAACGTGGAAGAACGCCGCATTCAGCGCCCTGGACTCGTCCGCGCAGACCCCGCCGACCACGTCGACGCCGGCGGCGCGCAGCGTTCCGGCCCCGCCCCGGGCGCGGGGGTTCGGGTCCGCGGCGCCGTACACGACCCGGGCGATCCCGGCCTCCAGGATCGCCCCCGTGCATGGCGGCGTCTTGCCGTGGTGGTTGCACGGCTCCAGGGTCACGTAGAGGGTCGCCCCGCGGGCAGCGGACCCGGCCGCGCGCAGCGCAACGACCTCGGCGTGCGGCCCCCCGTACTCCGCGTGGTACCCCTCCCCGATCACCCGACCCTCACGCACCACGACCGCGCCGACGAGGGGGTTCGGATGGACCCGCCCCCAGCCGCGCCGCGCGAGTTCCAGCGCGCGCAGCATGAAGTCCCGGTCCCTGGGGTCCGCCCCGCCGGTCATGGGCTGATCAGATGGTGAGTCGAGCGGCCAGGCTGCCGTAGAAGCTCCCCCGCCCCGGGTCGAAGGAAACGCCGGACGGGAACACGTCCGACACGCGGTCCCCACCCCCCAGCCAGCCCAGCTCCAGGACGCCGTGCAGCACCAGCGCGGTCACGGACGCGTTGAGGAAAGCGGAATACCGGCTCGTGGCGAAGCCGTCGAGCCGGGTGGAGACCGGCCCGCCGAGGCCGGAGCCGGCCACCCCGAGCCGGACATCGCTGGACGCACGGTCGTAGCCGCCCCCCACCAGCAGCCCCACCGCCGCGATGCGCTTGCCGACCGTGCCGCGCAGGCTCAGCACCCACGGATTCGTCGTGAAGTACCCGTCCGCGGTGATCGTGTTGGGATCGCCGAGGGTCATGGAGCCGATGCGGCGGTACATGGCGGATACGGACACGCCCGGCACCGTAAACGACTCGCGCAGGAAGCCGAGCCGTGCGCCGACGCCGAAGGTGTACGGGGTCCGGCTCCGGAACCCACGGTCGCCGGGCAGGAACAGGAACCCGAGGCTCGCCAGGAGGTCGACGGCCCCCACGCCGCCGATCGTGGGTGCCGTCGTGAAGCCGTTGAAGAGCCCGACGCCGCCTTCGATGCTCATCGCGCCGAAGACCGCGCCCGACGCCCCGACCGCGTCACGCCTTGCGACCTCCGGCACGTCCGCCCACGCCGCGGTCACACGGCCGGCCACGGTGTAGCGCGGGGCCGTGCCGATCCGCATGCCCAGCGTGCTGGCCGAGCCCGGGACCGGGTTCCCGCCCGCCGCGACCTGCGTGGCCACCGATTGGGTGACTTCGAGCGTCTGGGCGACCAGGTTGCAGTACGCGAGCGCGTCGCCCGTCACGATCGAGCCGCATGCCCGCCCCAGCCCGGACGTCTGGGCCCTGAGGCCCGCGGTGGGCAAGATGAACGCGGCGATCGCGGCGAGGGACGCGAAGCGGCGCACGGCGACGCAGCCTCCACGACGTCGTCGCATACGCCGATCCCGGTCCCGGCTGGTTCCCACCGCCCTCATATCAACGCCACCTCGATCGGCCGGTCAGACCAGGACCACTTCCCGGTCCCCAACCGCCACCTCCCCCGCGATCCACGCGGACTCCCCGCTCCCGCGGAGCCGCTCCACCACCGCATCCGCCCGGTCCGCGTCGACCACCAGGATCAGCCCCACGCCCATGTTGAAGGTGTGGAACATCTCGCCGTCTTCGATGCCGCCCAGCTCCTGGATCACGCGGAACTCCGCGGGCGGCTCCCAGGAAGCGCGCTCGACCCGCGCCTCGAGCCCCGGCGGGAGGACCCGATCCAGGTTCCCGGGGATGCCGCCCCCGGTGATGTGCGCCAGCGCGTTCACGCTGCCATCCTCGATCAGCGGCAGCACGGAATGGAGATAGCTGCGATGGATGCGGAGCAGCACGTCGGCGACGGAGTGCTCCTGGCCGGGGAACGGATCGTCGACCCCGAGCCCGGCGCGCTCGAAGAGGACCCACCTCAGCAGCGAGTAGCCGTTCGTGTGGAATCCGTTGGACGCCACCGCGACGAGACGGTTGCCGGCCGCCACCCGGTCGGCGCCGGGCCGCCGCCCCTCCTCCACCACGCCCACGATGAACCCCGCCAGGTCGTACTCGCCGGGCGCGTAGAAGTCCGGCATCTCCGCGGTCTCGCCGCCGAGCAGGGCGCAGCCGTTCGCGCGGCACCCCTCGGCCACGCCCGCCACCACCGCCTCGACCGTGCCCTCCTCGAGGCGCCCCATGCCGATGTAGTCGAGGAAGAACAGCGGGCGCGCGCCCTCCACCAGGATGTCGTCCACGCAATGGTTCACGAGATCCTGGCCCACGGTGTCGTGCTTCCCGGCGAGCATCGCCACCTTGAGCTTCGTGCCGACCCCATCCGCACTGGCCACCAGGACCGGACTCTCGTAGCCCGACGGGACCCGGAAGAGCCCGCCGAACGAGCCCGGCTGGGACAGCACGAGCGGGCCCATGGTGGAACGCACGAGCTCCGCAATGCGCTCCTTGGCGCGGCCCGCCGCCTCGCGGTCCACGCCCGCGTCGCGGTAGCTCAGGCCGCCGCTCGAAGTCTCCGGCCGCTCAGCCATGGGCCGCTTCCGTCAACGCGGACTCGAACGCCGTCATCTCCCGGAACATGCGCACCCGCTCCTGGACCTCGTCCATCGTGAGGTCCCGGAGCCGGCTCACGCCGAACCGCTCCACGGCGAAGGAGCCCATGGCCGACCCGTAGATCATGGCGCGCCGCAGGTCCCCGGGCGTGACGCCCCCCGCACGGGCGAGCGAGCCGAGGAACCCGCCGGCGAAGGCGTCGCCCGCACCCGTCGGATCGAATACGTCCTCCAGGGGATAGCCGGGCGCGAAGAAGATCGTGTCCCGGGTCACCAGGATCGCCCCGTGCTCGCCCTTCTTGATCACCACGATCCCCGGACCCCTGTCCTGGATCCAGCGCGCCGCCCGGATCAGGTTGTGATCCCCGCTGAGCTGCCTCGCCTCCGCCTCGTTCACCAGCAGCACGTCCACGCGCTCGAGCAGTTCGAGCAGCGCGTCCCGCTTGCCGTGGATCCAGAAGTTCATGGTGTCGCACGCCACCAGCCGGGGCGCTTCCACCTGCGACAGGACGTCGAGCTGCAGCTCGGGATCGATGTTCGCGAGGAAGATCCACTCGGCGTTCCGGAAGGCCGCTGGGAGCGTGGGCCGGAAACCGGCGAACACGCCGAGCTGCGTGTCCAGCGTGTGCGCCGTGTTCAGGTCGTACGTGTACCGGCCCACCCAGCGGAAACTCCGGCCGCCGGGGACGCGCTCGAGCCCGGAGAGGTCCACGTCCCGCCGCCGGAGGAAGTCGAGGGCGTCACTCGAAAAGTCCTCCCCGACCACGCCCACCAGCTGCACGGGGTGGAACAGAGACGCGGCGGCGCTGAAGTACATAGCCGAGCCGCCGACCGCTTCCTCGACCCGGCCGAACGGCGTTTCGATCGTGTCGTAGGCAACACTGCCCACCACAAGCAAGCTCATGCGGTAGCCTCTCGCTCCATCCGGTCGGGCGCGGTCAGGCCGAGGAGCTCGAGCCCGTTCCGGAGTACGATCTGGATCGCGCGGACGAGCGCGAGACGTGCCCGCCGCAGTTCGGGATCCTCGACCAGCACGGCCAGCTCGGGATTCCGGGTTGGATGCCCCGAGTGGTACCAGGAATTCACCATGCCGGCCGTCTCCTCCAGGTAGTCCGCCACCATGTGCGGGGCGCGTGCGTCGGCCGCGCGCTCCACGACCGCCGGGAACAGCCCGAGCTGCTTGATCAGCTCCAGCTCCACGGGTACGGTCAGGCGGTCGAGATCCACCCCATCCGCGGTGACCTCGGCAGGATCGAGCCCCGCCTTGCGGAGGATGCTCATCATTCGGGCGTGGGCGTACTGGACCTTGTAGACCGGGTTCTTCTCCGACTGGTCGAGGGCCAGGTCCAGGTCGAAGACCATCTGGGCGTCGCCCCGGCGCATGAGGAAGAAGTAGCGCGCCACGTCCACGCCGGTCTCGTCGATCAACTCCCGGAGCGTGATGAACTCGCCCGACCGCTTGCTGAGCCGGACCTCCTTGCCGCCCCGGAGGATGCGGACCATCTGGACGATCTCCACGTCCAGGAAGTCCTGGAGACCGAGGGCGGCCAGCGCGGCCTGCATGCGGGGCACGTAGCCGTGATGGTCCGCGCCCCAGACGTCGATCACGTGGTCGAAGCCGCGCCGCGCCTTGTCCCGATGGTAGGCGATGTCCGGGAGGAAGTAGGTGTAGCTCCCGTCCCGCTTGATCAGGACGCGGTCCTTGTCGTCCCCGAAGGTCGTGGTGCGGAGCCAGAGCGCGCCGTCCGCCTCGTAGGTCAACCCACGCTCCTTCAACTCGCGCAGCGCGTCCTCGATCTTGCCCTCGGTGTACAGCGACCGCTCCGAGTAGTACGAATCGAAGTATACGCGGAAGGTGCGCAGGTCCCGGTCCTGCTCGTCCCGCAGGCGGGCCACCGCCCAGTCACGGAACCATGTCCGGCGCTCCGCGGAGTCCATGGCGCGGAGCCGGTCGCCGGCCTCCGCATCCGCTTCCCTGGCGAGATCGATGAGGTACTCGCCGTGGTAGCCGCCCTCCGGGATCGCGAGGTCGTGGCCCTGGAGCTGTAGCCAGCGGACTTCCAGGGACTCGCCGAGCCGCTCGATCTGGACCCCGGCGTCGTTCACGTAGAACTCCCGGGTCACATCGTGGCCGGTCCACTCGAGGAGGCTGGCAATGGCATCGCCCAGCGCGGCGCCACGGCCGTGCGCCACGTGCAGCGGGCCGGTCGGGTTCGCGGAGACGAACTCGACCTGGATCCGGCGACCCTGGCCGGTGGCGCTCCGCCCGAACGTCCGGTCCGCGGCAATGATCTCGGCGAGCCGCGCCTGCAGGATCGCGTGGGCGAGCCGGAAGTTGATGAACCCCGGGCCGGCGATCTCGGCGGCGGCCACGCCGGCGCGGCCCAGGTCGAGGCGCTCGACGATGCGCTCCGCAACGGCACGCGGCGCCTCGCCGAGGCGGGGGGCCAGCACGAGTGCCACGTTCGTGGCCAGGTCCCCGTGCTCCGGATTGCGCGGGCGCTCGAGCTGGAAGTTCAGGTCCGCGGGGCCGCCCAGCTCGAGCACGATCCTGTTCAGCTGCTCACGCAGCGCGTCCGAGTTCATTTAGTCCGCCGCCGCAGAGCTGCCCTTGCCCGCGTCCGAGGAGCTCCCGGACTTCCCACTGCCTTTGCGGTCCGCCTCGGCCGCCTTCTTGTAGCTCTCGGACCGATAGTCCGTGATATAGAACCCAGAGCCCTTGAAGAGCAGACCAGCGCCGGCCGAGAGCAGCCGCTCCGCCTTCGCGCCGCACTGCGGGCAGGCGGAGACCGGCGGCTCGCTCATGGCCTGGAACTGCTCGAACTCGTGACCCTGTTCGCAACGGTACTCGTACGTCGGCATCGTTCGCTCAGATCCGTTGGTGAAGTCGAGTCATTGTACCACGCGAAGCGCCTACGCCGCCACTCCCCTGTACGTGCCCCACTCCTCCCGGAGCACGTCGCTGATCTCGCCCAGGGTGGCGAGCGCCTTGACCGCTTCGATCATGGGCGGCAACAGGTTGGCATCTCCGCGCGCCGCTTCGCGGACCCGTTCCAGCGCGTTCCGGACCGCGTCCCCGTCCCTGCGGCGACGCAGGTCGGCCACGCGCTCCACCTGCGCGGCCTCCAGCTCCGTGTAGTCGGGCCGCTCCATCCGGGGCGGAGGTTCCATTTCCCGGAACTTGTTCACGCCCACGATGATGCGTTCGTTCCGCTCGACCGCCTGCTGGTGCTCGTACGCGGCGCGCTGGATCTCCTCCTGGAAGAACGGGATCGCCCGGGACGCGCCGCCCAGCTCGTCCACGCGCTCGATGTATGCCATCGCCCGCTCTTCCACCGCGTCCGTCAGCGATTCTACATAATAACTACCCCCGAGCGGATCTACCGTCGCCGCAACGCCGGACTCGTAGGCGATGATCTGCTGCGTGCGCAGCGCCAGCTTGGCCGATTCCTCGGAAGGCAACGCCAGCGCCTCGTCATACCCGTTCGTGTGCAGGGACTGCGTGCCGCCCAGGACCGAAGCCAGCGCCTGAATGGCGACGCGCACCACGTTGTTCAGTGGTTGTTGCGCCGTGAGCGTAACACCGCCGGTCTGGGTGTGGAATCGCAACCGGCACGCGTCATCCGAAGCGCCGTAGCGCTCCTTCATGAGCCGGGCCCAGAGCCGGCGGGCGGCCCGGAACTTCGCGACCTCCTCGAACAGGTCGCTGTGGGCCGCGAAGAAGAACGAGAGCCGGGGCGCGAATCCGTTCACGTCCAGACCACGGCCAATGGCACGTTCCACGTACTCGAGCGCGTTCGCGAACGTGAACGCGATCTCCTGGGGCGCCGTGGCGCCGGCTTCCCGGATGTGGTAGCCGCTGATGGAAATGGTGTTCCAGCGCGGGACCTCCTCGGCGCAGAACGCGAACACGTCCGTGACCAGCCGGAGACTCGGCTCCACCGGGTAGATGTAGGTTCCCCGCGCGATGTATTCCTTGAGGATGTCGTTCTGGACCGTCCCGGCCAGCCGGTCCCGGGGCACGCCCTGCTCGTCCGCCAGCGCCACGTACATTGCCAACAGGATCGGCGCCGTGGCGTTGATGGTCATGGAGACCGAGACCTGGTCCAGCGGGATGCCCTCGAAGAGCACGCGCATGTCCTCGAGGGAGTCGATGGCCACGCCGACCCGCCCGACCTCGCCACGAGCCATGGGGTGGTCCGAATCGTACCCCATCTGCGTGGGCAGATCGAACGCCACGCTGAGCCCGCTCTGGCCGTGCTCCAGGAGGTAGCGGTAGCGCCGGTTCGTCTCCCGGGCCGTGCCGAACCCCGCATACTGCCGCATGGTCCAGAGCCGGCCTCGATACATGGTGGGGTACACGCCCCGGAGGAACGGGTACTCGCCCGGGAATCCCATACGCTCCGCAAGCGTGGGATCGAGGTCGTCCTCCGTATACAGGCGGTCGACCGGGATGCCGCTCGGCGTCTCGAAGGACTCGAGGCGCTCACCCTGGCGAGCCAGCACCGGCGCCAGCGTCTCCCGTTCCCACCGCTCGCGTTCTTCCTTCCGACCGGCCATTGTACCTCACCCTGCCTCAGCGATGGCTTCGAACTCGACGAGGACCGCCCCCTTCTCCACGGCCTGCCCGGGCTTCACCAGCACCTTCGAAACGATGCCCGGGGCCTCGGCCTTCAGCTCGTTCTCCATCTTCATGGCTTCCATGATCACCACGCCCTGCCCCTGCTTCACCGTCTGGCCGACCTCGACGTCCACGCGGACGATCAGCCCGGGCATGGGCGCGCGGACCGGCTTCGGCCCCGCCGGCGCCGCGGACGCGCCCGTGATCCGGCGGATCGCGCGGCCGCGCTCGTCCACCACATCGGCCTCGAGCCGGTGGCCATCCACCACGAGCACCCAGTTGCCTCGCCCGTTGCCGCGGGATGCGACCAGGGGGTACGAGCGCCCGTCGACGAGCAGGTGGTGGATCTCGCTCTCGGGCTGTTGAGCCAGCTCGGCGCGTACCACGGTCCCATCCACGGACACGTGGTCCGGAGCGAGTTCCACCTCGAACGTCCGTCCGTCTATCGTCACGTAGTAACGCATTCCAGGCCGACCACCGTCTCCACGTGGGACGTCTGGGGAAACATGTCGAACGCCCGGACCGAGCGGATCACGTAGCCGGCCGAGAGCCGGGACAGGTCCCGGGCGAGCGTCGCCGGATCGCAACTCACGTAGATGATCCGCGCCGATCGCGAGGCGAGGAGCGCCGCCGGCACCGCGGCATCGAGCCCGGTCCGGGGCGGGTTCAGGATCACGAGATCCGCCGGGAGCACCCCGGGCAGCTCCTCCTCGACCCTGCCGGCAATGAAGCGCGCGCCAGGCGGACCCGCCTCCTCCGCGGTCCGCACGGCTTCCGCATCCAGCTCGATGCCGGTCACCCGCGCGCCGAGCCGCGCCAGCCGGCGGGCGTGCACGCCCACGCCGCAATACGCGTCGATCACGGTCCGGCCCTGCACGTCCCCGGCCAGCTCCAGGACGTGGCGCTCGAGCAGCGCCGCAGCGGACCGGTTCACCTGCAGGAACGTGGCGGCGCCGAGCCGCAGCGACTCTTCCCCCCACGTCTCGTCCAGGTGCCCGGCGCCGGCCAGGAGCTCCGGCGCGCCGACCGGGGTCCGGTGCCAGATCGAGACGAGGCGCGGCACGAGCCCGAGCAGCTCCTCCGGCCGGCCGCGCGCATAGCCGCCCTCCACGAGCAGCGTCACCTCGCCCGCCGCGGACGCCCGCAGCGTCAGCCGCAGCTGGCGCCCGGACGGGAGCCGGTTCGCATCCGGGCCCCACGCCTCCCGCAGGCCCGCCCACGCCTCCGCCACCGCCGGCTCCGGGAGCAGGCACGCGGACGTGATGTCCACCACCCGGTCGGGACGGTTCAGCTCGTGGAATCCCGCCACGACCCGCCCGGCGCCGAGCCGCAGCAGCGTGAAGGACACGCGGTTGCGGTAACGGAATTCCTCGGGCGACGGCGTCACCTCCGGGTTCGCGGCGTCCAGGGCACCGATCCGGCGCAGCGCATCCCCCACGATCGCGCTCTTCGCCCGCAACTGCGCCGGGTATTCGAGGTGCTCGATGGTACACCCCCCGCAGTTGCGGTAGTGCGGACACGGCGCCGCGCGCCGGACGGGCGACGGCTCGAGCACCCGGAGCAGATCGGCACGCACCCAGCGGCGCTTCTCCTCCACGATCCGCGCGCGAACGGTCTCGTCCGGCGCCGTACGCTGCACGAACGCCACCCGTCCGTCCGGCAACCGCCCGACCCCCGCGCCCCCCGCGGCGATCCCGTGGATCCGAAGCTCGACCGTCTTGCTCATGGCCAGGTCCGGACGGTCACGACGCGCGACCCGAGCGCACCCGGTCCGCACTGCCGGCCGCGGCGCGCGCAGGGAACGTACGCCGTGTCCCCCTCAACGCCAACCCATGTTCCGCCACGCGCTGGCCGACGCCGCGGGGCTCGTCTCGATCCGGCGGATCGTCCGGCGACGGCGCTCCCGCTCCTCCAGCAGCGCGGCCGCCACCGCCGCGGCCCGCAACGCCTCCTCCGTCGCGCCCGCCTGCAGCAGCTCCGGATGGGTCTCCAGGTACCGGATGCTGAGCCGACCCGCGCGAAAATCCTCCTCGTCCATGACCCGCCGGTGGAACGGCGCGCTCGTCTCCACGCCGAGGATCCGCAGCTCGGCGAGCGCCCGGCGCATCCGCTCGATCGCGGCCGCCCGGTCCGGCGCGTGCACGATGAGCTTCGCGAGCAGCGGATCGTAGTACAGCGAGACCTCGTATCCCTCCGTGATCCCGCCGTCCCACCGCACGCCGGGCCCGGACGGCAGGTCGATCCGCCGGATCCTGCCCGTCGACGGGAGGAACCCGTTCAGCGGGTCCTCGCACGTGATGCGGCACTCGATCGCGTGCCCGTCGAAACGCACGTCTTCCTGCCGGAACGGGAGCCGCTCCCCGGCGGCAACCCGGATCTGCCACTGCACCAGGTCGATCCCGGTGATCATCTCCGTGACCGGATGCTCGACCTGGATGCGCGTGTTCATCTCCAGGAAGTAGAACTCCCCGTTCTCGAAGAGGAACTCCACCGTCCCGGCATTCCGGTAGCCCACCGCGGCGGCCGCGGCGACGGCGGCCCTGCCCATGGCCTCCCGCAGTTCGGGGGTCAGCACGGCCGACGGCGCCTCCTCGATCATCTTCTGGTGGCGGCGCTGGATAGAGCACTCGCGCTCACCGAGATGGATCACGTTGCCGAACTGGTCCGCCAGGACCTGGATCTCGATGTGCCGCGGGCCGTCCAGGTACTTCTCGAGATAGACGCTGCCGTCCCCGAACGCGGCGGCGGCCTCCGACGACGCGGCCTCGAAGGCGCGTCGCATCTCGTCCGGGCCGCGCACCACCCGCATCCCCTTCCCACCCCCGCCCGCCGCCGCCTTGAGCAGCACCGGGTAGCCGAAGTTCACGGCCACGCGCTCCGCCGTATCCGGATCCACGAGCGGCTCGGCCGTGCCGGGCACCACGGGCACCCCGGCCGCGATCATCCGGCGCCGCGCTTCCGTCTTGTCGCCCATGGCGGCGATCGCCTCGGAGCTCGGCCCGATGAACACGAGCCCCGCCGCTTCGACCGCCGCCGCGAACTGCGCACGCTCCGCGAGGAACCCGTAGCCCGGGTGGATCGCGTCCGCCCCGGACCGCCGCGCCGCCTCCAGGATCCGGTCGATCCGCAGGTAGCTCTCCGCGGACGGCGCCGGCCCGATCGGGTACGCCTCATCCGCCTCCAGCACGTGTGGAGACAGTCGATCCACCTCGGAATACACGGCCACCGTGCGTACCCCCAGCTCCCGGCACGCACGAATGATCCGCACGGCGATCTCGCCGCGGTTCGCGATCAGGACCTTGCTGAACATCTACGATGGATTCGGTTCGAAATGCATGGCCGCTCGGAGTACCCCCGGCCCGGCGACCCGTGCCGGGCCGGAACGTCCCGGGATCACAACGGAATGTTCCCGTGCTTGCGCGGCGGATTGCTGTCGCGCTTGTTGCGCAGCATATCGAGCGCGTTGATGAGGCGGGGTCGCGTCTCCCGCGGATCGATCACGTCATCGATGTACCCGCGCGCCGCGGCCACGTACGGATGAGCGAACTGCTCCCGGTACTGCTGCTCCCGCTCCCGCGTGGCGGCCTCCGGATCCGGCGACTCCGCGATCTCCTTGCGGAACAGGATCTCGACCGCGCCCTTCGGCCCCATCACCGCGATCTCCGCCGTCGGCCACGCCAGGTTGATGTCACCCCGGATGTGCTTGGAGTTCATCACGTCGTACGCGCCGCCGTACGCCTTGCGCGTGATCACGGTGATCCGCGGGACCGTGGCCTCGCAGAACGCATAGAGCAGCTTGGCGCCGTGCCGGATGATCCCGCCGTGCTCCTGCGCCACGCCCGGGAGGAACCCCGGCACGTCCTCGAAGACCACCAGCGGGATGTTGAACGCGTCGCAGAAGCGGACGAACCGCGCGCCCTTGATCGAGCTGTTGATGTCCAGCACGCCGGCCAGCACCGCGGGCTGGTTCGCCACGATCCCGACCGTGTGCCCGCCGAGATGGGCGAAGCCGACCAGGATGTTCTGGGCGAACGCCTCGTGCACCTCGTAGAACTCGCCGTCATCCACCACCCGGCGGATGACCTCGTGCATGTCGTAGGGCTTGGTCGGCTCGTCCGGCACGATGTCCAGCAGCTCCTCGTCCATGCGGTCGAAGGGGTCGCTGGTCTCGCGCAGCGGCGGATCCTCCCGGTTGTTCTGCGGCAGGAACGTCATGAGCCGGCGGATGGACTCGAGGCACTCGGCTTCCGAGTCACAGGCGAAGTGCGCCACGCCGGACACGCTCGCGTGGATGTCGGCCCCGCCGAGCCCCTCCATGTCCACGTCCTCGTGCGTCACGGTCTTCACCACGTTCGGCCCGGTGACGAACATGTAGCTCGTCCCGCGGACCATGTAGACGAAGTCCGTGATCGCGGGCGAGTAGACCGCGCCCCCCGCGCACGGGCCGAGGATGGCGCTGATCTGCGGGACCACGCCGGACGCGAGCGTGTTGCGCAGGAAGATGTCCGCGTACCCGCCGAGGCTCACCACCCCTTCCTGGATGCGTGCACCGCCCGAGTCGTTCAGCCCGATCACCGGCGCCCCGTTCTTCAGCGCCAGGTCCATGATCTTGCAGATCTTCTCGGCGTGCGCCTCGGAGAGCGAGCCGCCGAACACCGTGAAGTCCTGGCTGAACACGTAGACCAGACGGCCGTGGATCGTCCCGTAGCCGGTCACCACCCCGTCCCCCAGGATCTTGCGCTTCTCGAGGCCGAACCCGGAGGTGCGGTGCGTCACGAACCGGTCGAGCTCCACGAAGCTGCCCTCGTCCAGGAGCAGGTCGATCCGCTCCCGGGCCGAGAGCTTGCCCCTCGCGTGCTGCGCCGCGATGCGCTCCGGTCCGCCGCCCAGCTCGGCCTCACGACGCAGCGCCTCGAGCCGGGCCAGCTTCTCCCGCATGCTCACGGCGCACCTCCGGATCCGGGCCCCCGGGTGGTTCCGGGCGCGCCGCCGACCGGCTCCAGCTCGCCCCCGACGATCCGGACGAGGAACGGCCGACGCACGATCCCGCCGTCACGCACGGAAATGACGCCCGTCGCCCCGCGCAGGGTCTGCACCTGATCCATCGACCGGGCCATCCGATCCCGACGCCCGCCCGCGGCCACGACCGATTCGATGAGCAGCTGCGCCGCGTCGTGCCCCAGCGCGGGGAACGGGTTGTCCAGGGTCCTGCGATGCTTGTTCTCGTATCGTTCCACGAACTCCATCCATCCGATCTCCGGGCTCGGGCGGTACAACGGCGTGGTCGCGATGACCCCGTCCACGTACTGCCGCTCGACCAGCTTCCGCACCTCCTCGGTGGTCCAGGCCTCGCCGCCGAGGACCTGGACCGCGTCCGTGTCGAGACCGAAGTACCGGAGCTGCGGCGCGAGCTGGCGCACGTCCCGCTCGGACGCCGGGATGTAGACCGCCTGAGGACGTGCCGCCACGACCCGCCTCACCTCCGAGGAGAACGTGGTGGTGCCCGCCTCGAACGGCACGTCCGCCACGATCTCTCCGCCGGCCCGGGTCAGCGCGGCCGCGAACGCGCGCGCCTGCCGCTCGTACTCGGGGACCCGGGGGTACAGCAGGGCGACGCGGCGACGCCCCACCCGCACGGCGTACTCCGCCAGCGCCCGGGCGCCTTCCGTGTCCGCCGCGTTCAGGAGGTAGACGTTCGACGCCCGGTCCGGCATCTCGGACGCCGTGGGGCTCACGATCACGAGCGAGGTGTCCGTCCGGGACCTCGCCGCGGCCGCGATCGAGGGCGAGAGGAGCGGACCGATCACGCCGGCCACGCCCCGGCGCTCCAACTCCCGGATGAGCGACGCCGCGCGCTCCGCGTCCCCGGCGTCGTCCACCACCACGAGCTCGATGGCCGCACGCCCATCCGCCTCCGCACGCTCCACGGCCAGTCGGACCCCGTCCAGGATCAGGTCGGCGTACTGGCTCAGCCCCGACGGCCCGGACTGCGGCAGGATCACGCCGATGGCCGCGACCGGTCCGCGCCGGGCCGCCCGCGCCTCCCGCGCACGCGCGATCAGCGCTTCCGCCGGCCGGCGACCGGTCGCCTCCGGGGGGAAGAGCGCCGCGTAGCGCTCCGCCATCCGCTCCGCCGCATCGTAGTCCCCCAGCTCGAACGCCGCCCTCGCCGCCAGGAGCAGCGCCGGCGAAGACGAAGTGGTGCCGGGGTAGCGCTCCACCACCTCCTCCGCAACCGCCCGCGCCCCCGCATGGTCACCCGATTCGTACGCGCTTCGCGCCCGGTCGAGCAACTCCGTCGCTCTGGCCTGGTCCGCCGGCGTCGCGCCCGCGGCCGACAACGGCGGTGGACCCGGCTCCGGCCCGGGCGCGGATGGACCCGCAAGCTGGCAGCCCGCCGCGAGCAGCGCCAGGAAAACCACCAGCCGCGCGCTCCGTCGATCGTGCGCCATCACCCTCGCTTCCTCGAATCACGAACCGATTTGCTCGCCCAAAGATACGGGCTCGGGAATCGCGGCAAAAGGGCCGACCGGTTCGAACACAAGAAAGGACGCCATGAATGCATGGCGTCCCTTCCGTCTGTCGCCGATCGGCTATGGGGATCAGGCCTCGCCCTGCTCCGCCTCCTCCGGAGACCCGGCCTCCCCGGCCGGCGCCTCGCCCTCGGCTTCCGCCGCCGGCTCCTCGGCCTCAGCCTCGGCCGCAGGGGCTTCCGCCCCGGATTCGGCCTCGGGCGACGTCGCCTCGGCCACCGCCGTCTCCGTGGCCTCGGCCTGCGCCTCGGCAACCTCCGCAGCCGGAGCCTCGACCGCAGCCTCCGCGGCCTCCTCGGCCTCACCCGTCTCGGCCGCGCCCTCCACCGGATGGATCTCCGTCACGGTCAGGACGATGCGGCGGTTCACCGCATCCGACTCCAGCACCCGCATCGAGAGGAGCTGGCCCTCCTTCACGTGATCCGCCGGATCCTGCACGTTCTCGATCCCCAGGTGGCTCACCGGCACGAAGCCCTCGATGTCGTCACCCAGGTCCACCACCACACCCTTGTCCAGGATCCGGACCACCCGGCCGTCAGCCTCCACACCCGGCGAGAACCGGTCCGAAATCAGGTGCCACGGATCGTCCTCCGTCTGCTTCAGACCGAGCGAGATCCGCTTGTTCTCGGCATCCACGCCGAGCACCACGACCTCCACCTCGTCACCCTTGCGGAGCACCTCGGACGGATGCTGCACCCGCTTCGTCCAGCTCATGTCCGAGATGTGGATCAGGCCGTCGATCCCCGGCTCGATCTCCACGAAGGCGCCGAAGGAGGTCAGGTTCCGGACCTTGCCCGTCACCCGCGTGCCCGTCGGGTACTTCAGCGGCAGCGCGAGCCACGGATCCTCCTCGATCTGCTTCATGCCGAGGGAGATCTTCTCCTCCTCCCGGTCCACCTTCAGCACCACCGCCTCGATCTCGTCCCCGATCGACACCAGCTTGGACGGGTGCTTCACGTTCCGCGTCCACGACATCTCGCTGATGTGGACCAGGCCCTCGATCCCCTTCTCCAGCTCGATGAACGCGCCGTAGTTGGTGATCGACACGACCTTCCCGCGGACCCGCGAGCCGACCGGGTACTTCCGCTCCACGTCCTTCCACGGGTACGGCAGGAGCTGCTTCAGCCCGAGCGAGATCCGCTCCCGATCCCAGTCGATGTCCAGGACCTTCACGTCCAGCTCCTGGCCGATCTGCACGATCTCCGACGGATGGCCCACACGGCCCCAGCTCATGTCGGTGATGTGCAGCAGCCCGTCCAGGCCGCCCAGGTCGATGAACGCGCCGAAGTCCGTCACGTTCTTGACCACGCCGCGCCGGACCTGGCCGACCAGCAGCTCCTTCACGAGCTGCTCCCGCTTCCGCTCCCGCTCCTCCTCGAGGATCACCCGGCGGCTCACCACGATGTTCCGCCGCCGCTTGTTCAGCTTGATGATCTTGAACTCGAACGTCTGGCCGATCAGATCCTCGATGTTCGGCACGCGACGGAGCGCGATCTGGGAACCCGGCAAGAACGCGTCCACGCCCATCAGGTCCACCGTCACGCCGCCCTTGATCTTCCGCTGCAGCGTGCCGGGCACCTTCTCGTCGTTCTCGTACGCCTTCTTGATCTTCTCCCAAACGCGCAGGAAGTCGGCCTTCTTCTTCGAGAGGACGACGACGCCGTCCTGGTCCTCCAGGTTCTCGAGGAAGACCTCGACCTCGTCGCCGGGCTTGAGCTGGTCCGGATTCTTGAACTCGTCGATCGGGACCGCGCCCTCGCTCTTGAAGCCCACGTCGAGGATGACGGTGCTGTCCGTGACGCGAAGCACCCGCGCCTTGACGATCTCGCCTTCCTCGATGTTGACCAGCGTCTCGTCGTACATCTCGAGCATCGCCTCGAATTCCTCGGGCGAGTACTCGTCCTCATCCATCAGCTTGAAACGGGACGCGGTTACGGACCGGGCCGGCTTGCGCGGCCGATCCGCCGTGGGCGCGACCGTGGCGGACGTCTCCGCGACGGCCGCGGTGCTCTCGATATCAGCCTGGGGTCCGTGCTCTTGTTCGTTCAGATCGTGGCGATCCGCCATTGATTGGGGTGCCTCCGTCGCATCGAGCCGAGGCCGGAGCCGTCGGCACGGTTAAGAGGTTAAAAAGAAAGGAGGGACGACACAGCCCCTCCGGCGTCTGACCCGGGGCCGCGGACGCGGTTGTTGGCCAGAACTTAATAATACGGGAGAAACAGTTTGTGGTCAAGCCCTTATCACGTTCGTTCAACCGCTCCCGCCCGACCGGCCCCAACGCGCCCGCGCCAGCTCCACGATCCGGTCGACCTGCTCGTCGAACGTCAGGTCCGTGGTGTCGATGAGAACGGCGTCCGGCGCTCGCGTGAGCGGCGCCACGTCCCGCTCGGAGTCGATCCGGTCCCGCTCCAGGAGCCGCGCGGTCTCCTCCGCGAGCTGCTCGGGCGTGGGCTCGTGGATCCCCTGCTCCGCCAGGCGCCGGCGCGCCCGGGTCTCGGCCGCGGCCACGAGGAAGACCTTGAGGTCCGCGTTCGGGAAGACCACGGTCCCGATGTCGCGGCCGTCGGAGACCACGTCGGACTCGCGGGCGGCGGCGCGCAGCCGCTCGAGCAGCCACTCCCGGACGGCCGGGACCCGGGCCAGGTGCGATACGTGGGCGTTCACCTGCGGGGAACGCAGCAGGTCCGTCACATCGTCGTCCCCGATGAACAGGCGGAACCCGTTGTCCGCCGGCCGCGCCGACACGCGGAGCGCATCCAGGTCCTCGAGGCCGAGCCGCTCCCATTCCTCCACGGGTATCCCCGCCTCCAGCGCGGCCAGGGTGAGCGCCCGATAGAACGCCCCCGACTCCAGGTGCCGGAGCCCGAGCTTCCGGGCCACGGCCCGGGCGGTGCTGCTCTTGCCGGAACCGGCCGGTCCGTCGATCGCGATGATCATGGCTTCACGAGCTGCCCGGCGCAGCGGCGCAGGTCCTCCCAGAACGTCGGGAAGCTGTAGCGCACCACGTCCGGGTCATCGATGGTGATGCGGTTACCCGGCAGCGCCGCGAGCACGCCGAACGCCATGGCGATGCGGTGGTCCTGGAACGCCTGGACGTGCCCGGCGAGCGGGGCGTCCGTCCCGCGGATGACGAGCCCATCGGGGAGTTCCTCGGCCTCCACGCCAATGGCGCGCAGGTTCCGGGCGAGGGCGGCGATGCGGTCGGACTCCTTGACGCGGAGCTCGCCGGCGCCGGTGATCCGGGTCTCGCCGTCCGCCCGCGCCGCGAGAACGGCGAGGACCGGGATCTCGTCGATCATCGCCGGGATCTCGTCCGCCGCCACCGTGGTCCCGGAAAGCGCCGCGGGGCAGGCCACGATGTCCGCCACGGGCTCGCCGCAGACGTCGCACGCCCCGTAGAGCTGGACCGACCCGCCCATCCGGGCGATCACCGGGAGGAGCCCGGTCCGGGTGGGGTTCACGCCCACGAACGGGATGCGCAGCGCCCCTGCCGGCGCCAGGAGCCCCAGCGCGATGAAGAACGCCGCGGAGGAGAAGTCCCCCGGCACGGTGAGGTGGATCGGCTCGAGGAACTCCGGCGGATCGAAGTCGACGGCCGGGGTCCCGTCGTCGTCGTGCTCGAAGGCGATGTCCGCGCCCATGGCGCGGAGCAGGCGCTCGGTGTGGTCCCGGGAGCGGACCGGCTCCGAGACCCGCACCCGCACGCCGCCGGAGAGGCCGGCCAGGAGGATCGCGGACTTCACCTGGGCGCTGGCCCGGGGGCTCCGGTACTCGATGGGCACCAGGTCGCCGCCGGTGATGCGGATCGGCAGCCGGTCGGGCTGCCCGAGCTCCTCGAAACGCGCGCCCATCATGGAGAGCGGCTCGGTCACCCGCCGCATGGGCCGGGACCGGAGCGACGCGTCCCCCGTCAGCGTGGCGGAGATGGGGCAGCCGGCCAGGAGCCCGAGCATGAGCCGCGCCGTCGTGCCGCTGTTGCCGCAGTCCAGGGGCTCGGCCGGCTCCGCGAACGCCCGGAGCCCGATGCCCGAGATGGCGATGGGTGCGCCGTCCAGGGGCAACTCGGGAACGTGGCAGCCGAGCGCCCGCAGCACGGCCGCGGTGGACCGTGGGTCCTCGCCGGGGAGCAGCCCGCGGATCAGGCTGGTTCCCCGCGCCACGGCCGCGAACATGAGCGCGCGGTGACTGATCGATTTGTCACCAGGAACGCGAATATCCGTCGTCAGATCGGGCATTATCTATACCTCTCTCCGCCAGAGATGCCCGGCGGCGAGCAGTCGTTCGAGCTCCGGCCGGTCGCGCCGGGCGAGCGCATCGGCGAAGCGGCCGAGGCAACGCTGCAGCTCGGCGAGCGCCGGCTCGACCAGGTCCGCGTTGTGGGCGAGGATGTCGGCCCAGAGCCGCGGCGGGCTGGCGGCCAGCCGCGTGGTGTCGAGCCCGCCGGGCCCGAGCGCGCCCGGAGCGATCCCCGCGCCCGCCAGGGTCGAGCCGAGCGCGGATGCCGTGAGCTGTGGGAGGTGGCTGGCCCAGGCCACGAGGCGGTCGTGGGCTTCGGCGTCGATCCGCCGGGGGTGGGCGCCGAGCGCGTGCCAGAGCTCGGCCACGCGGTCGGCGGCGGGGCCGGCCTCGGGCTCGTGGGCGAGCCAGACCCGGGCGCCCTCGAAGAGATCGGCGCGGGACGCGGCGAAGCCGGCGGTGTGGTGACCGGCCATGGGGTGAGCGCCCACGAACCGGCCGGCGGCGCCGATCTCCCGCGCGCACATTGTCCCGGGCCGCTGCACGCTCCCCATGTCCGTGATCACGGCGTCCCCGCGCCAGGCATCCCGGTGGGCCCGGAGCAGGTCGGGCGTGACGCGGACCGGGGTGGCGTACACGACGAGATCCGCGTCGCCCAGGATCGTGGCCGGATCCTCCGCCGCCTCGTCGACCACGGATTCCGCGAGCGCCTGTCGGAGCGCCTCCGGCTCCGGCGAGGAGGCGGAGATCCGCGGCGGGGCGGGCAGCCGGCGGAGCGCCCGGGCGAAGGACCCGCCCATGAGGCCGAGTCCGACGATGGCCACGTGGGTGAAAGAGCCGGGCGCGGCCATCCCCGTCACTCCGGATCGCTGCGGTACGGCACTTCCACCTCCATGCCATCGTAGGCGACGATGGCGCGGGGAAACACCCGGCGCGCCTCCCGCTCCAGCGCCCGAGGGTCCTCCGCGTAGCGGGCCGAGACGTGCGTGAGCACGAGGCGGACCGCGCCGGCCTTGCGCGCCACGAGCCCGGCTTCGCGGGCGGTGGAGTGTCCGGTCGCCCGGGCCCGGTGCGATTCGTCTTTGCCGAACGTGGCATCGTGGATCAGGAGGTCGGCGCCCCTGGCGATCTCCACGGTTTCCCGGCAGGGGCGGGTGTCCCCGGTGTAGACGATCCGGCGACCCGGCCGCGGCGGTCCCACCACTTCGTCCGGCGTGATGACGCGCCCGTCGATCTCGATGGACTCGCCCCGGTGCAGCTTCCCGAAGAGCGGCCCCTCCGGCACGCCCAGCTCCCGGGCGCGCTCCGGGTTGAACCGGCCCAGCCGCGGGTGTTCGATGAGGGCGTAGCCGAGGGAGCGTCCCCCGTGCTGGGTGCGGTATGCGACGACGTCGTATCCCTCCCGCTCCACGCGTTGCCCGGGCTCCAGCTCGCGGATCTCGATCTCGAACGGCACCCGCTCCACGCCGAGGTTCACCGCGTCGGTGAGGATCTGGCCGCCGCCTTCCGGCGCCCAGAGCCGGATCGGGTTCTCCCGCCCCTGGAGCCCCATGGTCCGGAGCAGCCCGATCACGCCGAGGAAGTGGTCGGCGTGCATGTGCGTGATGAAGACGTCGTCGATGCCGAAGCCGGTGCCGAACCGCATCATCTGCCGCTGCGTGCCTTCCCCGCAGTCGAAGAGGAGCAGCTCCCCCTCGCGGTTGATCACCAGCGCACTGACGTTGCGGCCGACGGTCGGCCGGCTGGCTGCTGTACCGAGAAAGGTGACGCGGATCATCTCAGCTGCGTCGCTCCCTGGCGGCGAGCCGGACCAGCCAGAGGATGGAGTACGCCGCGTAGATTTCCCGGGTGACAGGAGAGAAGGCGGGCGCCACGAGGAGCGCGGTCCAGAGCCCGGTCATGAGAAGGGCAGCCCGTCGGTCCCGCCGCGCCTGCCGCATCCATCCCTCTGCCTCCACCATGCCCGTGATGTCCCCACGCCGGGCCCTGACCGCCGCGGATTCCCTTGCGAGGAAGTGGTCCACGCCGCCGCGCGCGGCCCGGAGGAGCGCGCCGGCGAGGAGCCAGAGTACGGCGAGGACACCGAAGACGGCGAGTATGGTAAGCGCCGATTGCATTGCGGGGAAGCTACCGAGGGCCGGAATCCCGTGCAAGCGGGCGGGGCCCACGGAATCGGATTTTTCCGACGATGGGCCGGGCAACGCCGGGGGCGGCTCCGTGCATCCCATGGACGGGCCGGGCCAAGGGCGCGGCCGCAACGCTGCAGCGAAGACCGCGTGGATGGCGATGCCGGCTCGAGATGCCGGAGATCAATGGAGGACATGATGATGACGGAAGCAGGACGCCGCACCCGACGTGCGGCGATAGGCGCCGCCGCCGGCGCCGCCCGTCGCGCGCGGGTGGCGAAGCTCCATGTCGTGGCCGTGGCCACGACGCTGACCGTTGCCGGCCTGGTGCCGGGCGAGATCGCCGCCCAGGAGGGCGAGCGCGCGCAACGCTGCATCTGCGTGGACTCCCTGTCGCCCCGAGTCTGGCAAGGCACGTGGGGTCCTTCGGTGGTCTACTCCTTCCGCGGCTTCGGGTCCCGTGCCCAGATCGGCGTCGTGCTCGACACCGACGAAGAGGGGCTCGACGGCGTACGGGTCCGGCAGGTCACCCGCGGGTGGCCGGCCGAGCAGGCCGGGCTCCAGGCCGGAGACGTGATCACCGCGGTGAACGGGAAGCGGCTCACGGAGCCGGTGGAGGGGGAGGAATCGATCCGGGGATACGGGCGGTACGGCGCGCGGCTGGTGGCCGCGCTGCAGACGGTGGAGCCGGGTGACACGGTCCAGATCGAGTACCGGCGCGACGGCCGGATGCACACCGTATCCGTGGTCACGCGCAATGCGTTCGACTTCGCCTTCCCTGCCCTCGACAGCACAGTCATGAGGCGCGCGCTCGAAGGCGTGGAAATGCTCCGTGCCGCTCCCATCGCCGGGGTGCGCGCGTTCACCGCGTCCCGCTGGGCCCGGGCGAACGGGGTGGAGCTGACCGACCTCGATCCCGAGCTCGGCGAGTACTTCGAGGCGGAGGGCGGCGTCCTGGTCGTGCGGGTGGACGAGAGCTCGACCTTGGGACTTCGCCCCGGGGACGTGATCCTGCGCATCGACGGCCGGCAGGTCGAGGACGCGCAGCACGCCGTCCGGATCCTGCAGTCCTACCGTGCGGACGAGCGCATGGAGATCGAGGTGATTCGCCGCGGCGCCCGGACCACGGTGGAGGGCCGGAGGGCGGGGCGGCGGCGCTGACCCGCGCCGACACCGGCTGGCCGCGAATCGCCGCCGCGTGCGCACCGGCGCGCGCCGGCGGCCCGGCCGGCCGGCCCCCCTCGCCCCGACCCGGTGCGGAGTCGGCCTCGGCCGGGCGGGCTCCGGACCGTTCCACCCGGGACCTCGCCCGCTTGCCGGCCCGTCCCCCGGCATCCGCCTGCCAGGTGCTGGATCCTTCGTTGAACGCCGCCGACGTCCGCCGGGGCGTCATGAGTCCCGGCGAGGATCCGCTCCACGTCGTGCCGGCCGGCGGCCGCCCCGATGACGAAAACACCCGGAGAGCGGTCTGCCGTCCGGGGGCGGATGCTGGGATCGTATTGCGGTTGGATCATGCCGAGGGTGGGACTCGAACCCACACGCCTTGCGGCCGCGGATTTTAAGTCCGCCGCGTCTACCGATTTCGCCACCTCGGCGCCCGTCCTGAAATCTACGCCGGAGCGTTCGCCGGCTCAAGCTCGAACGGCTGCCCGCAGGGCCGAGAGGTTCTCCTGCACCGACCGCTCTTGGTTGAAGATCGCCGCGCCGGCCACGAGCACGGTGGCGCCCGCGGCGACGAGCTCGGGCGCGGTCTCGGGGGTCACGCCCCCGTCCACTTCGATCTCCACGCCCCAGAGGTGGCGCTCCTGGATCAGGTCCCGGAGCTGCGCCACCTTCCCGCTGCTGGTCGGGATGAACCGCTGCCCGCCGAAGCCCGGGTTCACGCTCATGATCAGGACGAGGTCCACATAGGACACGATCTCGGCCAGCACCATCACGGGCGTGGCGGGGTTGATCGCCACGCCCGGCCGCATGCCGAGCTCACGGATGCGGTCCACCGTGCGGTGCAGGTGCGTGGATGCTTCCCAGTGCACCGTCAGGATGTCCGCGCCGGCATCCGCGAAGACCTCCAGGTACCGCTCCGGCCGCTCGATCATGAGGTGCACATCGAGCGGGAGCTCCGTGACCTTCCGGAGCGCGGCCACCACCGGCGGGCCGATGGTGAGGTTCGGTACGAAGTGGCCGTCCATGACGTCCACGTGGATCCAGTCGGCGCCGGCCGCCGCGGCTTCGGAGACCGCATCGCCGAGCCGGGCGAAATCCGCGGACAGGATCGAAGGGGCGATCTTCACGCTCACGGCGAACCCCGGGTGGCTGCGGGTTCCAGCACGCGCACGCCGGTGGCGCCGGCCACGACCACGGCGGACGCCATGCCGAGGAAGAGGCCGGTCTCCACGACGCCGACGTGCGAACGGAGCGCGCGTTCCAGCGCGGCCGGATCCGGGATCCCGCCAGGGAACGCGCAATCGATGAGGTAATGGCCGCCGTCCGTGACGAACGGCGAGCCGTCCGGCCCGGTCCGGAGCGTGGGCTCCGCGCCGAGCCGGCGGAACGGCTCGAGGAGCACGCGCCAGCCGAAGGGCACGACCTCCACGGGCACGGCGAAGCGTTCTCCGAGCCGGGAGACGAGCTTGCTCTCGTCCACCACGATCACGAGCCGCCCGGATGCGGCGGCCACGATCTTCTCCCAGAGGAGCGCGCCGCCGTGCCCCTTGATCAGGTTCAGCTCGGGGTCCACCTCGTCGGCGCCGTCCAGCGTGAGGTCCGGCCGGACCCGATCGTCCAGGGCGACAATGGGGATCCCGCGCGCCCGGGCGTGCTCCTCCGTCCGACGCGAGGTCACGACGCCGACCACGTCCCGCAGGCGGCCCGCCGCGCGCTGCTCGGCCAGCAGCTCCACCACGTGCCACGCCGTGGAGCCCGTGCCGAGGCCGAGGACCATACCGTCCTCGACCATGGCCACCGCCCGCTCCGCGGCCTGCCGCTTGTATACGTCTCTCGGATCTCCCCGTCCCATCATCGGGCCAGCAGGCGGCGCACCGCGTCCACGATGTTGTCGGCCGTGAGGCCGTACTTGCGCAGGAGGTCGGCAGGCGCGCCGCTCTCCGCGTACGTGTCGTCCAGCCCGACGAACTCCATGGGCGCCGGGTGCAACCGGCACACGGCCTGGGCCACGCGCGAGCCGAGCCCGCCGTGGATCAGGTGTTCTTCGGCCACGATGATCCCGCGGGTTTCCCGGGCGGCGCTCAGCACCTCGTCCTCGTCCAGCGGCTTGACCGTGGCCATGTCCACCACGCGCACCGAGATCCCCTTGTCCCGGAGCCGGTCGTGCGCGACGATCGCGGCCCCGACCATCAGGCCGTTGGCGATCACCGTGACGTCCGTCCCCTCGCGCAGGCGGACCGCCTTGCCGAAGGCGAAGTCCTCAGGCTCCGACCGATAGATGACCGGAACCTTCGGCCGACCGAGCCGCAGGTAGACGGGTCCCCGGTGGTGGTACGCGGCGCGCACCGCGGCGCGCATCTGGTGCTCGTCGCACGGCACGCAGACGGTGAACCCGGGGAGGCTGCACGCCAGCGCCACGTCCTCCACCGCCTGCTGGCTCGCGCCGTCCTCGCCGAGCGAGATCCCGCCGTGGCTCCCGGCCACCTTCACGTTCAGCTTCGGGTACGCCACGGCCATCCGGAGCTGGTCGAAGCCCTTGAGGATGACGAACGAGGCGAAGCTCGAGATGAAGGGGACCTTGCCGCAGCTCGCGAACCCGCCGGCCATGCCGACCATGTTCGCTTCCTGGATCCCCACGTTGAAGAACCGGTCGGGGAACTCTTCGCCGAAATACGCGCTGCGCGTGCTCCCCGCGAGGTCCGCGTCGAGCACCACGATGTCCTCGTACTGCCGGCCGAGGTCCCTCAGCGCCTCGCCGTACGCGTCGCGCGTGGCCTTGCCGAACTCGAGTCCCGGATAGAGCTCCTTCACCGCCCCGCCTCCTTGTCCTCTCGTGCCTCCCGTTCGATGGACGCCTCGGCGCGCGCCCGGGCGGTGTCCAGCTCGGCCAACGCCCGCACCAGCTCTTCCTCCGTCGGCGCCACGCCGTGATACGCGTTCTCGCCCTCCATGAAGCTCACGCCCTTGCCCTTGGTCGTGTGCGCGATGATGCACGCCGGGCGGTCGCGGCCCACGGCCCACTCGAACGCGCGCAGGACCTCGCCCAGGTCGTGACCGTCGATCTCGATCACGTCCCAGCGCATGCTCTCCCACTTCGCGGCGAGCGGGTCGAGCTCCATGATGTCCGAGATCGCGCCGTCGAGCTGGAACTTGTTGTAGTCGACGATGGCGATCAGGTTGTCGACCCGGTGGTGGCCGGCGGCCATGGCCGCCTCCCAGACCTGGCCCTCCTGGCACTCGCCATCGCCGAGGAGCACGAAGACCCGGTAGCGCCGCTTGTCGAGCCGCGCGGCCAGGGCCATGCCGAGCCCGATGGAGAGCCCCTGGCCCAGGGAGCCCGTGGACGCCTCGATGCCCGGCGCGGTGCCGTACACCGGGTGCCCCTGGAGTCGGCTGTCGATGCGACGCAGCGTCCGCAGCTCCTCATGCGGGAAGTAACCGGCCTCGGCCAGCGCCGCGTACAGGACCGGGACGCCGTGGCCCTTGGACAGGATGAACCGGTCCCGGTCCGGCCAGTCGGGCCACTTGGGGTCGTAGCGCAGGACCCCTCCGAAGTAAAGGGCGGTCACGATCTCCACTGCGGAGAGCGAGCCGCCCGGGTGTCCGCTGCCCGCGGTAGTGAGCATGTCGAGAATGAGGCGACGGATCACGGTCGCGCGGTCGCGCAGCGCCGCGATCTCCTCGCCACGACGCGATGGATCGGCTGCCGGTATCGCCATTCCTTCCTCTTGGCCGGGGTACAGCAGCTTGGAACGCGCCTGAATGTACGCGCTCCCCGCGGGTCCCGTAAAGGCACCGGGCGGCATCCACGGAGGAACAGTCGGTACGGCGGTGCATGCCGGGTTCCGGGCGACGACGGGCCCCCGCCCCTCCCGGCGCGCGAACGCCGGCGAGGGCGCGGCAGGCGCCGAGCTTGACAGATCGCGCCGTTCCTCGCATGATACGAACCATGATGAGCATGCGCACCTGGTTCTTCGTGTACTTTACGTATCGCCACGGGCCGCGGGGTCCCGAGGCGAAGCGTGCATTGGTACACGAGTAACCGGTACGGCGCGTCGCTCCAAGGTCCCGCGGTCCTCGAAATCGAGGGCCGCGATTTTTTTGTACCAGCATCGCGGGTGGAGCAGCACATGATCATCGTGACGACGCCGACGATCACCGACGCGCAACTGGATCACATACGGGAGCGGGTGGAGGCGCTCGGGTTACGGACGCACGTTTCGCGGGGGGAGCACCGGACCGTCATCGGGTGCATTGGCGACGAGGACAAGCTGCGGGGGCTGCCGCTCCTGAGCATGCCGGGCGTGGAGAAGGTGTTGCCGGTCCTGAAGCCGTACAAGTTCGCGTCCCGGGAGTTCATGGCAACGGCGACGACGCTCCGGGTCGGCAACTCCGAGATCGGGGGCGAGGAGGTCGTGGTGATCGCGGGCCCGTGCTCGGTCGAGGGGCGCGAGATGCTGTGGACCACGGCGCAGGCGGTGAAGGCCGCCGGCGCCCGGCTGCTCCGCGGCGGCGCGTTCAAGCCGCGCACGTCGCCGTACTCGTTCCGCGGGCTCGGCCAGGAGGCGCTGGAGCTGCTGGCCGAGGTCCGGCGGGAGAGCGGCATGCCCGTGGTCACGGAGGTCATGGACACGCGTCAGGTGGAGCAGGTGGCCACCTACGCGGACGTGCTGCAGATCGGCGCCCGCAACATGCAGAACTTCGCGCTGCTCTCGGAGGTCGGGCGGCTGCACCGGCCGGTCCTGCTGAAGCGCGGCATGTCCGCCACGATCAAGGACCTGCTGCTCGCGGCGGAGCACGTGATGAGCCAGGGGAACATGAACGTGATCCTCTGCGAGCGCGGGATCCGGACGTTCGAGACGGCCACGCGCAACACCTTCGATGTCTCGGCGATCCCGGTGCTGAAGCGGGAGACGCACCTCCCGGTGATCGCGGACCCGAGCCACGCGGGCGGCCGGCGGGAGCTGGTGGCGCCGCTGGCGTACGCGGCGGTTGCCGCGGGCGCGGACGGGCTGATCGTCGAGGTGCACCCGGAGCCGGAGCAGGCGCTGTCGGATGGAGACCAGTCGCTGACGCCGGCGGAGTTCGCGTCGATGATGGAGGTGGTCCGCGGGATCGCGCGGGCGGCGGGGCGCCGCGTGGCGGAGCCGGACCATCAGGCGGCGGGCGCGGCCGCCTGAAGCCGGCGCCCCCCGGGAAGGGTGAGCGGCTGCGGACGGTGCCCGTCGGCGCGGTGGGTCGCCGCGCGACGTCGCCTACGAAGGAACGGGGACGGTTAACGGCTCCCGCGCGTCAGCCGCCGTCCGCCTCGACCACCCGGAGGTGCCGCTCCTCGCCCGCGGCCACGGGCACCGCTGCCGGCCTGAGGCGGTGCCCCGGGATGACCGGCGGCAGGTATTTGCCGCTCAGCTTCGCGAGCGTCTGGTAGTAGACGACCTCGGCGATGGCGTCCCGCACGTTGAGGGCCTCGAGGTACAGCTCCACGGCCTCCGTCAGGGACATCTCCTTCTCGAGGATGTCCACGAACGCCATGGCGTTCTCAACGTGCACGGCCATGAGCGCGACCTCGGTGCGCGCCGCGGCAAGCTCGATCCAGCGCCGGAGCTCCTCGTTGACCCGGCCGCGCAGCCGGTGCATGAGGTTTTCGAAGAAGGAACGGTCATCTTCCAGTTCCGACGCCGGGAGCTCCCTGCCGTTCATCAGCTCGGGCCACACTTCGGCCTCGGCCGAGTCCTCCCCGATCCGCGCGAGGGCCCGGGTGGTGATCACGCGGGCCTCATCGTCCGCCACGTGCAGCAGACGGTGATAGATGGCGAGGGCGTTGTCGAAGGGGACCTGCTCGCCCACCATCTCGATCAGCTTGAGTGCGTGGTCGACGTGCGTGTTGAGGAGCCGCTCCTGGGCGACGGCGATGGCCAGCTCGATCCGTCGCTGGGTGGGCAAGGAGAGATTCCGGTTAGAGAACGGCGTTTTCACGAGTAAGACTCCATTTCGTGCACGGGCGCACATTGGACCGCCACCGTTCGGTGCGGAAGGGTGCAACTTCCGCGCCGGGTGCGGTCATCGTCGGGGTCCGGGCCGGCGACGGGACCGGAGCCCCGGATCACGGCGTACGCGGGCCTCTCCCTCGTAGAAATCCGGGCCGTATCCGTATCGGTCGCCGAAGCGGAAGTCGTAGGTGTGGTCCGGCCCGTAGGGGACGGGCGCGTCGCCGTACCTGCCCAGTTCGCCGGGGCCCGAGTAGCCCGGTCCTTCGGGCGGGAAACGGGGGCGGTCGCGGTGCCGGCGGCGGGGCCGTCGCCGGGGTGCCGGTTCGTCGTAGCCGCGGCCGCGTCCGGCCGCCAACGGGCGTCTGCGCGGCGTCCCGCGCCCGCCGTGCGACCGCATGTACTCGTGTTCGTACCACATGATCCGCCCTCGCTCGTAGCCGGCGCCCAAGTGGGGGCACTGGCCCACCGAGGGGCAAGGCGCGTGCCCGCGGGTACCGGGAACGCGAACGGCCCCGCCCGGTTCGGGCGGGGCCGTTCGATCGCTCGCGCGGCGGCGCGGTCCGTCAGTCCAGCGCGGCCCGTGCGGCCTCGATCTGATCGAGGATCGCGGCCCGGGCCGTCCCTCCGACGCCTGCCCGCGCCTCCACCGAGTCCGCGGCCGAGAGCGACGGCCGGGGCCCGGCCTGGAAGGCGGGGTGCGCCTCGGCCAGCACGTGGTCCGGAATCGTCCGGAGCGTGAGCCCGTTCTCCTCCGCGTAACGGACCAGCCGCCCGACCACGGCGTGGGACTCCCGGAAGGGCACGCCGCGACGGACGAGCTCGTCGGCCAGGTCGGTGGCCAGGAGCGCATCGTCATCCGCGGCGCGCCGGAGCCGCTCCGCGTCGAACTCGAGCCCCGCGATCGTCTCCCGGGTGGCCGGGAGGAGGAGGGCAAGGGTGTCGAACGCGTCGAACAGGATCGACTTGTCCTCCTGGAGGTCCTTCTGGTACCCGGTCGGGAGCCCCTTGAGCAGCCCCAGGATCGCGCTCACGTCCCCGGCCAGACGCGCCGCCTTGCCCCGGGCCAGCTCCAGGCCGTCCGGGTTCCGCTTCTGCGGCATGAGGCTCGAGCCGGTCGTGTACGCCTCCGGGAGCCGGACGAATCCGAACTCCTCCGAGGAGAAGAGGATCAGGTCCTCCGCGAGCCGGGAGAGATGGGCCCCGGTCAACGCGGCCACGAACACGAGCTCCGCCACCCAGTCCCGGTCCCCGACCGCATCCATGGAGTTCTCGGAGATCGACCGGAAGCCGAGCAGCTCCTTGAGGAGCGTCCGGTCCACCGGGAACGGGCACCCCGCGATCGCCGAGGACCCGAGCGGCAGCACGGCGACGCGCTCGCGCGCGTCCGCGAGCCGGGAGCGGTCGCGCTCGAACGCCCAGAAATGGGCGAGGAGCCAGTGCGCCACGCGGACGGGCTGGGCCCTGCGCACGTGGGTGTACGAGGGCATCAGGTTGTCCACGTTCGCCTCGGCCTGGTCGAGCAGGGCGCGCTGGAGGCCGCGGATGTCCCGGTCCAGCCGGGCGGAGGCCCGGAGCGCCCAGAGCCGCGTGTCCGTGGCCGCCTGATCGTTGCGGGACCGCCCGGAGTGGAGCTTCCCGGCGACGTCGCCGACCTCTTCGTACAGGAGCCGCTCGACGAGGGTGTGGATGTCCTCATCCTCCGCGTCCTTCGCCGCACCCGCTTCGATGCGGGCGGCCACGCGGCGCAGCCCCTGGTCCAGGGTGCGCGCCTCGTCCGCGGTCAGCACGCCCGCCCGGAGGAGCCCCTGGACCCACGCCCGGCTCCCCTCGATGTCCTCGCGCCAGAGACGGTGATCCACCGGAAGGCTGCGGTTCAGCTCATCCAGCGACGGCGCGGGTCCTACACTGAAACGGCCGCCCCAGAGCCGGTGCGGCGCCTGGCCGGCGGCCGGCTTGTCGCCGACCACGGCCTTGCCAACGTCGCCCTTCGCCATCTCCTCCTCCGGAGTGGACAGGGCCGTCACGGGTGCGCCCCGGCGCCGCCGTTCAGCGCGGGCGCCAGGCCGGCCAGCTCAGCGGGGTCGGCGTCGGATTCGAGCGTTGCCCCGGGCGACGCCGCACCCGCCGGCTCCGCGGCCGAATCCGCCTGCCCGGCGGCGGAAAGCTTCCCGTCCACCTTCGGCAAGATCCCCTCGCTCATCGCCAGGCGGAGCCGCCCCTCCGTGCGGGTCGGCAGGCCGAACAGGCGGATGAACCCGGCCGCGTCCGCGTGATCGTAGTCGTTCGTGGCGAAGGACGCGAGCGCCTCGTCGTAGAGCGAGTACGGGCTCGTGCGGCCGACCACGATGGCCGACCCCTTGTACAGCTTGAGACGCACCGTCCCGGTGACCCGCTGCTGCGTGCGGTCCACCAGGGCGTCCAGCGCCTCCCGCTCCAGCGACCACCAGCGGCCCTCGTAGACGAGATCCGCGTAGCGGGACGCGAGCTCGTCCTTGAGCGAGAGCGTCCGCCGGTCGAGCACGAGCTGCTCCAGCTCCCGGTGCGCCGTGTACAGGATCGTCCCGCCCGGCGTCTCGTACACGCCGCGGGACTTCATCCCGACCAGCCGGTCCTCCACGATGTCCGCGCGGCCGATCCCGTGCTCCCCCGCCATCTCGTTGAGCCGCTCGATCAGCGCGACCGGCCCGAGCACCTCGCCGTCCACCGTGACCGGGAGGCCGTTCTCGAAGCCGATCTCGACATAGAGCGGCTTGTCCGGCGCGTCCTCGGGCGAACGGGTGAGGAGGAACAGGTCCTCCGGCGGCTCGAAGCCCGGATCCTCGAGCGGGCCGCCCTCGTGCGAAATGTGCCAGAGGTTGCGATCCCGGGAATAGATCTTCTCACGGGACGCGGTCACCGGGATCCCCCGCTCCGCCGCGTACGCGAGCGCGTCCTCGCGGGACGAGATGTTCCACTCGCGCCACGGGGCGATCACCTTCAGGTGCGGGGCGAAAGCGGCGTACGTGAGTTCGAACCGCACCTGGTCGTTCCCCTTCCCCGTGCACCCGTGCGCGAGGGCGCCCGCGCCCACCTCCAGCGCGATCTCCGCCTGCCGCCGGGCGATGATCGGCCGGGCCATGGCGGTGCCGAGCAAGTACTTCCGGGCGTAGATGGCACCCGCCCGGAGCGTGGGCCAGATCGCTCCGGTCACGAATGCCTCGCGCAGGTCCTCGACCACACAGTCCGAGGCGCCCTGCTGGCGAGCGCGCTCGACGAGCCCATGCAGCTCTTCCCCCTGCCCCACGTCCACGGCCACGCAGATGACCTCGGCGCCGTAGTTCTCCTTGAGCCAGGGCACGATGATGGAGGTGTCGAGTCCTCCGGAGTACGCGAGAACGACTTTGAACGACATGGCGATCTCCTCACGCGGGATCGCCGTGGAGCGACCGGACCACGGCGACCTCGATACATGCGCTGCGCCGGGCGCATCCGGCGCAGTCCCGTTCGATCTTTTCCGGGAACTCGGCGACGGAAGTCGGCGAGAACCCGAGCTTCTTGAAGAACTCGAGCTGGACCGTCAGCGCGAACACGCGCCGGATGCCCAGCCGCATGGCCTCATCGACCACGGTTTCGACCAGGTGCCGGCCGATGCCGCGGCCCTGGCAGCGCTCGGCCACGGCCACCCCGACGACTTCCGCGAGCACGGGCGAGTAGACCCGCAGCCCCGCACAGCCCACGACCCCCGTCGGATCGACGGCCACGAAGAAGTCGTCGATGGTACGGAGCACATCCTCCGGCTTGCGGGGCAGGAGCAGGCCCTGCGCGGCGAAGCCGTCGAGGATCGGCATCATTTCCGCCACGTCCGCCGGCTGGGCGGGGCGGATCAGGACGATCGGAGCGTACTCGGCCGCCGGATCCGGATCCGGAGCGGCGCCATCGCCGAGCGCCAGGACGAGCCGGTCCCGCGCGGGCATGGCCGGAGGCGTTGCCGGGAACGCAATCCGCGAGGCGGCCATCATGCCAGCACCTCCTCGAGGATGCCGAGGCCCGCGTTCAGCTCCGCATCCTCGATGGTGAGCGGCGGCAGGAGCCGGATGACCCGCTCGCCCGCCGTGCCCAACAACAGCCCGGCCTCGAAGGCGCGCGCCACGAACGGCGCCGCCGGCTCGGCCAGCTCCAGACCCCACATGAGCCCGCGGCCGCGGGCTTCGACGGCAACACCGCGGTCCACGAGGGAGCGCAGCGTCCGGCTGACGATCTCTCCCTTGCGCCGGACCTTCGCGAGGAACTCCGGGGCCGAGACCCGCCGCACCACCTCGAGCGCGACGGCGCTCACGAGCGGGCCGCCGCCGAAGGTGGTCCCGTGGTCGCCCGGCCGCATCGCGGAGGCGACGGCCTCCGTCATCAGCACGGCGCCCATCGGCAGCCCGCCGGCCAGCGGTTTGGCCAGCGTCAGGATGTCGGGCACGACGCCGGTGGCCTCGTAGGCGAAGAGATAGCCCGTCCGTCCGAGGCCGCACTGGACCTCGTCGAAGATCAGCACGGCGTCCGCTTCGTCCGCCAGCGTGCGCAGCGCCGCCAGGAACTCGGCCGGGATCGGCCTCACGCCGCCTTCGCCCTGCACCGGCTCGACGATGATCCCCGCCGTCCGCTCCCGGGAGATGGCCGCCGCGGCGGCGTCCACGTCACCGACCGGGATGAACCGCACCCCCGGCAGGAGCGGCTCGAAGGGCTCGCGGTACGCCGGCCGGTCCGTGGCCGCGAGGGAGCCGAAGAGGCGGCCGTGGAAGGAGCCGTGCAACGCGACGAACTCGATCTTCCCGTCGTCGCCCGACTCCCGCGCCTTCCGGCGCGCGAACTTGAACGCCGCCTCCGTGGCCTCCCCGCCCGAATTGCAGAAGAACACACGGTCCGCGAACGAGAGCCGCGTGAGCTCCCCGGCGAGCCGCTCCGCGGGCGCCGTGCGATACAGGTTCGACAGGTGGATCAGCCCGGTCTCCAGCGCGGACCGGATCGCCCCCGCGACCCCGGGATCGCCATAGCCGAACGCGTTCACGCCGATCCCGGAGATGAAATCCAGGTACGCCTGCCCTTCGGCGTCGTAGACACGGCTGCCCCGGCCCTCCACGAACACGGGGGCCGGCTGCCGGTACACGCCCAGGAGCGGAGAGCCCGCCTGCGGCGGCTGCGCCGGGACCGCGCCCGGCGCTACCTCGACCGTGCTCATGCCGCCACCTCGGCAGCGACGCCCCGCACCACCGTGCCGGTCGCCGAACCGGTCAGCATCCCGAGGGGGCCGATGCGTACCGCACGGCAGCCCGCCTGGAGCGCACGGACCGCCGCCTCCAGCTTGACCCGCATGCCGTCCCGGGCGATCCCGGCCTCGATGAGTTCCACGGCCTCCGCCGAGGAGAGCTCCGACCGGCCGGACGCCCCGTCGTGGACGTGATCCACATCCGTGAGGAAGAGGAGCTCGGAAGCGTCCAGCGCCACCGCCACGGCCGCCGCGGCATCGTCCGCGTTCACGTTGAGCGCATCCCCATCCGTCCCGCGGGAGATCGGCGAGATCACCGGCGTGAGCCCCAGGGCCAGCAGCCGGTGCAGCAGCTCGGTCCGGACCCGGACCACCTGTCCCACCCGCCCCAGCGCACCGCCCTCGACCGGCTCGGCGACCAGCAGCCCACCATCCTCGCCCGAGAGCCCGATGGCATCCACGCCAGCGCCCACCAGCGCCGACACGATCCGCTTGTTCGTCCGGCCCGAAAGCACCATGACCGCCACATCCAGCGCCTCCGGCGGCGTGACCCGGCGCCCGCCAGACCATGCGACCGGCACCCCGAGCCGGCCCATGAGCGCGCTCACCTCCGGACCACCGCCGTGCACCACGACGATGGGATCCCGTACATGGGCCAGGTGACCCGCCAGCTCCGAGAGCCAGACCGGGTCACCGAGGTTCCGCCCACCGACCTTCAAGACGCGCACGTTCACAGCCGTAGACCTTCCCGCTCATCGAGCCCGAGCGCCAGGTTCGCATTCTGCACGGCCTGTCCGGCCGCGCCCTTCACCAGATTGTCCAGCGCCGCGACCACCAGCAGGGCCGGCGCGTCCAATCCATCCACCGTCGAGAAGCCCAGCGAGACCACGTTCCGGCCGACCACGTCCCGGAGCGAAGGGAGCCGCGTCCCGAGCACCTCGATGAAGGGCTCCCCCTCGTACGCCTCCGCCCACACGGCCACCGCATCCGACTCGCTCAACGGCTGCTCGAGCGGCAGGAGGATCGTCTCCAGGATCCCCCGTCGCACCGGCAACAGATGCGGCGTGAAGACGAACTGCACCCCCACGCCCCCACCGACCCGTACGAGCCCCCGGTTCATCTCGGCCACGTGCCGATGCCGGTTCCCGACCCCGTACGCCCGGTAGTCCTCCGCCACCTCCGCGAACAGCAGATCCCGCCGCGCGCTGCGGCCCGCGCCCGTCACCCCCGACGCCGCGTTCACCACCACCGGCCGCGAACGATCCACGACCCCGGCCGACACCGCCGGCGCCAGCGCCACCAGCACGCCCGTGGGATAGCACCCCGGGTTCGCGATCAGGCGCGCGCCCGCCACCTCTTCCCGCCAGAGCTCCGGGAGCCCGTAGACCGCCCCGGACTCCCCCCCCCGGAGATCCGCGGACAGGTCCACCGCCACCGCGCCCGCCTCCCACGCCCGCACCGCCCACGCGCCCGATTCACCGTGCGGCAGGCAGCTGAAAAAGACGTCGACCCCGGCGAGATCCGCGTCCGCGAGTCGGATGTACCGCAGCTCCGTTCCGGGAACCGGCTCACCGGCCTCCGATTCCGACGTCGCGAATACCAGCTCCAGCCGGGGGTGGCGAGTCAGGATATCGGTCAGGACCAGGCCTGTATAACCTGAAGCGCCGGCGATGCCGGCGCGGATCGGCTTCTTATTCATCTCGGCTGAATAACTATGCAGCCGGGAGCAAAATGTCAAGAGCCGGGCGAGGGAGGTTTTTTCGGGTCAATCCACGGCCGAGACGAGACCCTCGATGCGGCGCTGGACAGTGTCGAGATGGGCGGGATCCCGGAGGATGACGAGGACCGTGTCGTCGCCGGCGATGGTGCCGAGGATTTCCGGCCATTCTTCCCAGTCGATGGCCTCGGCCACGGGCTGCGCGCCGCCCGGAAGAGTTTTCACCAGCAGCAGGTTGCCGGTGCCCTCGGCGCCGACGAAGAGGCTGTCCAGCAGGCGCTCGAGCGGCGGCGCCTTGCGCCAGTCGTCCGGCGGGAGCGTGTAATACGTCCTTCCGTCGGCATCGGGCGCCTTGATCAGGCGGAGCTCGCGGATGTCGCGGGAGACGGTGGCCTGGGTGACGTCGAACCCGCGCTCGACCAGGAGCTCGCGGAGCACCTCCTGGCTGGGGACGCGGTGTTTGGCCAGGATGTCCAGGATTGCGGCATGGCGATCACGCTTGCTCATGGGAACGAGAATGGGCCCTGCCGTCCCGCGGCGTCAAGGGTGGGGGCCCGGTCCGCGGCCCGAGCGGCTGGCGAGCCCGGCGTGCCCCGCAGGGCGGCGGTCGTCTCGCCGGGCGCGCCCGATGTCCCGGCGCGTCTCGCGGAATCGCGTCAGGTGCCCGGCTGGTCGTGGACGCCGGTCTGGTCCTGGAGCTTCCCGGCGGACGGGACGGTGTCGGGAGAGGCGCTCCCGGGCGCCCACCGCCCCGGATCGGCGAGGGCATCGTGGAAGATGCGGGCGGCCCAGCGCGGCTCGATGCGGAGGGCATCGATGTAGAGCTGGACGGCCTCCGGCGGCGGCAGCGTGTCCCGGGTCGCGTCGGCCACGAGCGCGAGTCCGTGGAGGTGAGCCCGGTAGATGGCCTCCCGGGCAGGTCCGATGGCCGTTCGGATCCGCTCACGGAGCGCATCGCGCCGCCGGCCGCGGAGGCGTCTGACCCATCGGTGGAGGCGCCCCTGGTTCTCTCCCGGTGCGTTCGGCAGGGGGACGTACCCCGCGATGCGCGAGTTCGCGATGTCTGCCAGGGTCCGAACGGTCACCGCGTGGTGCAGGGTGGAAGGCACGGACGCCAGGCGCATGAAGATGTCGAGCGCCTGGTCGAACGGCAGGTCATCGCCGAGGTCGAGCAGGAACGCGGTCGCGGCCGACGCGTATGCTCTCGTGATCCGGTCCTCGGCCGCGGCCAGGGCCAGGACGACCCGGCGGCGGAACGCAGGGGATCGCCGGTGCAGGGGACGCTTGATGGGCATCGTCGACCTCCCCAGCGCGAGGGCTGAACTCCTGGCGGCGCGGCGGCCGGCGGCGCTGCACCGGCCCGCCCAAGCCATTGTGTGCAAACGACATGCTACAGCCGGGGCGGCCGGTATCCGGAATCGCCGCCGGACTCAGCGCCCGTTCAGGAGAAGGATGTCGACGACGCCGTCGTGGTCCAGGTCCGTGAGCTCGGCAATGGGCACGCCGCCGGCATGGATCTGGAGCACCCGCGCGGAGAAACCGGGGGGCTGGTACCAGCGGCCGGCGAGGCGTGCGCCGGGCGCGAGGCCGCGGGCATACGACTCGAATCGGCGGAAGGACACCAGGCCGAGGATGTCGATCAGCTCGGCGTGGGTGACGACGGTGCCGGCGCGGTAGTGCCGGGGATAGATGATGATGACCTTCCCCCAGTCACCGCGGCGCCAGGCGGGAGCCCGGCGGTGTTCGACACGGCCGGGGAGGCCGTAGCCGCGCTCGACGCACCAGCGGTACCCGAACACCGGGTGGCCCTCGCCGGACCGGCAGAAGGCCGGGCCGCGGTCGTAGCGGTCGTCGAAGCGGCGGCGGTCGCGTTCCCGATCGCGGCGATCCCTGTCCCGGCGATCCCGCTCCCAGTCCTTGCGCCGGTCGGGGATGGTGATGACCGTGCCGCGGGAGGTCCGGATCGAGGTCCCGCCGGCCAGGTACGGCGCGGCCCATTCCCACCAGTGGGATGCGGCCTGGAGCGCTTCGGCGGGTAGGGGCGCCACGGCGCCGAGGAGCGTGGCGGCCAGGAGCATTGGTACCAGGGGCCTCATACTCCACCTCGGAGTGGGGTTGCTGCGGCTGCGGATCGTACACGGCGCAAGCCGGAAAAGTTCGTACGGGCGCGCCGCGGCGCGCGGCGTTCACGGGCATGGCCCCGCACCCGTCGGTGCCGGAGGGGGCCGGCGGTCCGGCGCGACCGGTCCTGGCCGGGCGCGGCATCGGCGTGGTGGGCGATCTTCCCACGCGAGATCAGGGGATGTCCCGACAGACGGCGCGGACGGACTCGCTTAGATTCGGGCCGCCGGAGCGGGCGGAGGGGTCGGAGTCCGGGAGCAGGAGGTGAACGGAGGTGATGTCGCTCTACCATCTGAACGTGACGGTGCATCTGCTGGCCGCGCTGTTCTGGCTGGGCGGGATGTTCTTCCTGGCGGTGGTGGGCGCGCCGGTGCTGCGCAGGGTCGAGCCGGCCGAGCTGCGGGCGGAGCTGTTCCGGCGGATCGGCGAGACGTACCGCTTCGCCGGGTGGATCGCGATCGCGGTGCTGGTCGTGACCGGGGCGCTGAATCTGTATTTCCGGGGCGTGCTGGACCTGGCGGTGCTGGGCTCCGGCGCGTTCTGGGCGACGCGGTACGGGCACGCGCTGGCGTGGAAGCTCGGCGCCGTCGCATCCATGATCGTGGTGAGCGCGCTGCACGATTTCGTGCTGGGTCCGAGGGCCTCGCGGGTGCGGGCGGGGACGCCGGAGGCGCTGCGGCTGAGGCGCTGGGCCGCGCTCCTGGCGAGGGCGAACGCCATCATCGGCATCATCCTGGTGATGGCCGCCGTTCGTCTGGCGCGCGGCGGTTGACCGCGCCGAGGGACGGCGCGAGCCGCGGCGTCGGAATCGGCGGCGGCGACCCGGTGGGTCGGGCGGGCGGTGTGGCCGGGGCGGGCACCGGATCCTGCCCGGCTACCGGCCTGGCCGGCGCCGGGCGGACCGGCCACCGGGGGAGTCCTGACGGGTGTGGGGGTATAGGGGTAAATTGGCTGTGGGAGCGAGCCATTGGATCCACACCCGGGGGTCTCGGTGGAAACGAAGTCTGGCACGCCGGTCGGCGTCACGTTGCGGGCAGCGCCAGCGGACAGGCGGGAGTCCGACCGCGCGGGTCAGCGGCAGCGCCTGGAAGGGCGCAGCCGGTGGCCGCGCAAAGGGATCGTGAGCACGCTGCTGCGCGTTCCTCTCTTCTACAAGATTCTCATTGCGAACACGTTCCTGGTGGTCGGGGGCCTGATCGCCAGCGCGGCGATCACGGCCTCGCTCATGCGCTCGTCGGAGCTCGGCGTGACCATCGACACCATCGCCCTTCTCGCGCTGGCGGGCGCGCTGCTCACCGTCATGATCAACGCCGCCATCATCAAGCTGGCGCTGAAGCCGCTGTACATGCTGGAGGCGGCGGTGGCGCGGATCCGGGAGGGCGAGCTGGACGTCCGGGCGCCGATCTCGCCGCTCGCGGACTCGGAGTTCGAGCGCCTGACACGGACGATCAACGCCATGCTGGACGGGTTGGCCGCCACGCGGGAGCGGCTCCGGTACGTGGCGGCGCGGGCGCTCCAGGCCCAGGAGGCGGAACGGAAGCGCATCGCCCGGGACCTGCACGACGAGACGGCCCAGGCCCTGGCCGCGCTGTTGATCCGGCTGCGGGTGGCGCGCGGCCTCTCGGATCCGAGCGCGCGGGAGTCCGTGCTGGAGGAGGTTCGGACCCAGGTGAGCGAGGTGCTGGAGGGGGTGCGGCGGTTCGCCCGGGGGCTGCGCCCCCCCGCGCTCGACGAGCTGGGCCTCGTGGCGGCCGTGGAGTCACACGCGCGGTCGCTCGCCGAGACCACGGGGCTCGAGGTGGAAGTGGATGCGGACTCGGTGGACGGCCTGCTCCATCCCGAGGCCGAGCTCGCGATCTATCGAATCATCCAGGAGGCGCTCTCGAACGTCGTCCGGCACGCGGAGGCGACGCGGGCCACGGTCCGGATCCGGCACCGGGCCGACCGCGTGACCGCGACCATCACCGACAACGGCAAAGGTTTCTCCGTGCAGGAGGTCTTGTCGGACCAGCAGCGGGGGCTGGGCCTCTTCGGGATGGAGGAACGCGCCGGACTCCTGGCGGGCCGCCTGTGGGTGCGGAGCACACCGGGCGCCGGAACCACCGTGGAGGTGGCCATACCGGTCACGGGGACCAACGCGCCGTAACCGCGAGGCCGCGGGCTCGCGGCCCATCGCGTAGCCGCGGCGCCGGCTCGTCCGCAACCCTTGTCGGGTCGAGCACGAGTACGGGGTTGCATTTGCGGCGGGGCCGCGTAGCCGGTTCGGGGACGAAAACGAGTACGGGACGGGGGATGCCTGGGCTGCAGGCGCCGGTTTCGCGTGCGCGAGGCGGGTGCGCTGTGGAGCGATCGCTCGGGGCTGGAAGCGAGGCCTCCAGTGGTCCGGTCGGGCCGATAAGGTTGCCTCGCCGCGAAGGTCGCCCCGAGCTCGTGCACGCCCCGGAAAGGCCGCCTTGCCGAGAAGTCCGCCCCCGTGCTCGTGCTCGTGCACGACCCGGCAAGGTAGCCCTGCCACGAAGGCTACCCCGTGCTCGTGCTCGTGCACGACCCGGCAAGGTAGCCCTGCCACGAAGGCAGCCCCGTGCTCGTGCTCGTGCTCGTGCACGACCCGGTAAGGTTGCCTTGCCGCGAAGGCTACCCCGTGCTCGCGCTCGTGCTCGTGCACGACCCGGTAAGGTTGCCTTGCCGCGAAGGCTACCCCGTGCTCGCGCTCGTGCTCGTGCACGACCCGGTAAGGTTGCCTTGCCGCGAAGGCTACCCCCTACTCCCTCCGGCTCGCAATGCGTAGAAGCACACCCAACGCGAGGATGGCGGCGGCGGTGATCACGATCCGGTCGTCCCCCCGGGCCATCCCGATCAGGCCGACCGCCGCGCCGACGAAGAAGATGAGGACTTTCCAATGCAGGAAGCGGTCTTCGCCCCGCCGCTCCCGGGAAGGCCGGAACGGGCTCATACCCGGCGCTGCCTCTGCTCGAGGAACCGGGCCACGCCCCGGCGCGTGTCTTCGGTCATGCGGGCGATGACGTTGACCTCGGCGCCCCGGGCGATGGCTTCCTCGAAGGAGGCGCCGTCCATGCCGTAGAGGAGCCGCTTGATGAGCCGCACGGCCGAGGGCGAGCGGGAGGCCAGCTCCCGGGCGTACGCCTCGGCGTCCGCATCGAAGCTCTCGACGGGGAAAACCCGGTTCACCAGCCCGAGCCGCAGCGCTTCGGACGCGCTGATCCGGTCTCCCCGGGCCACCAGCTCGAACGCGACCTTCTCGCCCACGGCCCGACGGAGCAGCGCCATGACCATGGCCGGCACGAACCCCAGGTGCACTTCCGGATAGCCGAAGGCGGCGTCCTCCCGCGCGACGACGAGGTCGCACGCCGTGGCGAGCCCGGCGCCCCCCGCGAACACGTGCCCGTGCACCGCGGCCACGATCGGCTTGCGGGCGCGACGCATGCGGATGAAGAGGTCGCCGAGCCCGGCCGCGTCGTCCAGGTTCTCCATGGCGCCCGCGCCGGCGGCGATCCGCTCGAGCTGGGCGAGGTCCGCGCCGGCGCAGAAATCCTTGCCCGCGCCCCGGAGCAGGAGCACCCGGACAGCCGGATCCGTCTCCGCCCGCTCCAGGGCGGCCTTCAGCTCCACGACCGTGCGGTCGTCGAGCGCATTCCGCTTGTCGGGCCGGTTCAGCGTGATCCTCGCCACGCCGTCCGCGGCGTCGTACAGGATTCGTTCGAAACCGCTCATTGGCCGGATTCCAGTGCCTCCAGCACGCCGGCCGGAACCGTGAGCTCCATGCGCAGCATCGCGGTGGAGAAGGTCTTGCCCTGCGCGTCGGTCATGAGCGACACCGTGCCGCCGCCGTCCAGCGCGCCGTGCAGCAGGAAGTTGAGCGCGTAGAGGTTCGGCAGCTCGAAGCGCTCCACGTCCCCCGTGATCATCCCCGCGAAATGCTCCCGGACCCGCTCCACGGTCAGGAGCTGTTCCAGGAGCGGGTAGTACTCTGGACGGCGCGCGATCACGCCGACGTTCACCGTGTCGCCCTTGTCGCCGGACCGGCCGTGGGCCAGCTCGATCAGCCGGACGGTGCGTGGCGCGGCGTCGCCCGTGTTCGGATTCATGGATCACTCCCCCGTTTCCGGCGGCTGCGTGCGTTGCATGGCCAGGGAAATCCAGATCGCGAGGCCGATCACGAGGATCGCGAGCCCCGCGAACAGGTGGCCCGACAGGATCAGGCCGACCACGGCCAGGATCCCGATGACCGCAACGAGCAGCCGAGTGGTTGGAACAAACGGTCCGTTCACGCCTCGGTGACCTCCACCCGCAGGAACGGCTCGATCTCCCTGCGGTCGATGAGGGCCGGCCAGAACGCGACGATATCCTGGACCCGAGGCCGTCCACCGGCGAAGCCGGTCACCGTCGGCGGGCCGGTCAACACGAGCGGCGCGATCTCTCGGGTGAACCGCTCCACGGCCGCGCGGTCGGTGCTGCGGACGGCCACGCGCAGCTCGACTTCCGAGAGGTCGGGCGGCGGAGGACCGGCCAGGGGCCCGTGCGTTGCGTTCCAGCCGACGAATTCGGTTCGGATCTCGTCGAACCGGAGCCCGAGCCGATCGAGACGTTGCCGCAGGATTCGGTCCGCGGCCTGCGCCTTCTTCACGGGGTCCGGCCAGCCGTAGACCAGGGTGCCCACCGCCTTGTATCCGGCGTGGTACGAGATGGAGACCTTGAGCTTGTCCGTCGGGGCGCGGCCGCGCACGCCGTGGACCCGTACCCGGTCCGGCCCCGCATCCTCGAGCCGGATCGTCGTGAAGTCCGCGATCACGTCCGGCGTGATGTACTCCCGCGGGTCGCCGAGCTCGTAGAGCAGCTGCTCGGTCACCGTGGCGCGGTTGATCCGGCCCCCGGTGCCCGGGTGCTTGGTCACGTAGAAGGTGCCGTCCGGGTACGCCTCGATGATCGGGAAGCCGACGTTCGCCAGGTCCGGGACCGACTCCCAGTCCGCGAGCGTGTTCCCGCCCGAGGCCTGCGCGCCGCATTCGTTGATGTGCCCGGCGACCACGCCCGCCGCGAGCTTGTCGTAGGCGTCCTCCGGCCACCCGAAGGCGTAGATCATGGGGGCGTACGTCAGCGCGGTGTCCGTGGAGCGGCCGGTGATCACGACCGTGGCGCCGCGCTCCAGCGCCTGAACGATCGGGCGCGCGCCGATGTACGCGTTCGCGCTCTGGACCCGGTCCAACACCGTCTCCAGCGGCTCGCCCGTGTCCAGGTTCCGGAGCTCGTGCCCCCGGGCGATCAGCTCCGGCAGCCGGTCCAGGATGTCATCCCCGACGACGACGCCGATCCTCACCCGCCCGGCCAATCCCGCCTTCCTCGCCTCGGCCAGCACCGCGTCCCGACACGCCTCCAGGTTCACGCCGCCGGCGTTCGCGATCACCCGGATGCCGCGCTCCGCGCAGTCCGGCAGGATCTCCCCCATGAGCGGCACGAAATCCCGGGCGTAGCCCTGGGACGGGTCCCGCGAGCGCTGCTTCTGGAGGATCGACATGGTGACTTCGGCCAAGTAGTCCAGCATCAGGAAGTCGATCGGCCCGTTGCGGACCTGGTCCACGGGCGCGGTCAGGAGATCTCCCCAGAATCCCTGGCCGGATGCTATGCGGATCATGCTACCCTGGGTCATGGCTTCTCAGATTGCGAGGAGGGGTACGGGGGTGAGCCGTACACGTGCTCGTGCACGTCCACGTGGAACGAGTACGAGCACGTGTACGAGTACGAGTACGTGTACGACCGTGGACGGCGGGCGCGAGCGCATCGGGTCATGCGACGTCGTCTCCACCCTGCTCGGGCCGCGGCGAGGCCGGCGTGCCCGTGCCCGGCACGATGCCCGCGCCGAGGCCGAAGGGGCCGATGTGCGGGCCGGGGTTGTGCCGCGCGGCGTGGAGCGCGAAGGCGAGGATGCGCCGCACGTCCTCCGGCAGGACCACGGCGTCCACGAAGCCGCGGGCCGCGGCGTAGCGGGCGTCGAGCTGGTGCTCGTAGTCCGCGCGGACCGCATCGATCCGGGCCTGGAGCTCGGGATCCGGCTCCTTGCGCTGCTGCTTGAGCTCCTCGAGCTGCGGCCCGAAGAGCGCCATGACCGCGCTCTCGCCCTCCATCACGCCCATCCGGCCGGTCGGCAGGGTGAAGATGAAATCCGGGTCGAACCCCTGGCCGGCCATGGCGTAGTAGCCGGCCCCGGACGCGTGGTTCACGGTGAGCACGAGCTTCGGGATCGTGGCCACGGACATCGCCTCCACGAACCGGGCGCCCGCCCGGATGATCCCCGAGTGCTCCGCCTCCTTGCCGACCATGAACCCGCTCACGTCCTGGACGAAGAGGAGCGGGGTGCGGTGGCGGTCCATGGTCTCGATGAAGTAGGCCACCTTTTCGGCGCTGTCCGTGTAGATGATCCCGCCGAACTTGGGCGGCCCGCCGTGGGGGTCGCGGATCATCCCGCGGGCGTTCGCGATCACGCCGACCGGTATGCCTTCGATCCGGGCGGTGCCGCAGATCATCTCGGGCGCGTGGTCCGCCTGGAACTCCCGGAGCTCCCCGCCGTCCAGAATGCACGCCAGGAGCTGGCGCATGTCGTAGGGCTGCCGGTGGTCGTCCGGCAGGATGCCGTACATGTCCACCGGGTCGCGGGCGGGCGGCCCGGGCTCGCCCCTGGGCGGCGGATCGTACGGCAGCTCGGCGATCATCTCGCGGATACGGGCGATGCACTCCCGGTCGTCCTTCACCCGGTAGTGGGCCACGCCGCTGATGGCCGTGTGCGTCCAGGCGCCGCCCAGCTCTTCCGCGCCCACGGTCTGGCCGGTGGCGCCCTTCACCAGGTTCGGGCCGCCGAGCCCCATGAAGCTCGTGCCCTCGACCATCAGGATCACGTCCGAAAGCGCCGGGAGGTACGCGCCGCCCGCGATGCACGGGCCCATGACGGCGGCGATCTGCGGCACGGCGAGGTAGCGCCGCATGATGGAGTTGTAGTAGAAGAGCCGGCTGGCGCCGTACTGCCCGGGAAAGACGCCGCCCTGGTACGGCAGGTTCACGCCCGCGGAGTCCACCAGATACACGATCGGGATGCGGCAGCGCATGGCGATCTCCTGCGCGCGCAGCATCTTCCGGATCGTCTCGGGCCACCAGGAGCCGGCCTTGACCGTGGCGTCGTTGGCCACGATGACCACGGGCCGGCCCGCCACGCGGCCGAGTCCGGTGACCACGCCCGCGGCGGGCGCCTGGCCGTCGTACTGGTCGTAGGCGACGAGGAGCCCGACCTCCAGCAGCGCCTCACCCTCATCGAGGAGGAGGGCGATCCGCTCCCGGGCGGTCAGCTTCCCCTGGGCGTGCTGCCGTTCGATTTTCTCCGGTCCGCCGCCCTGGACCAGCCGGGCTTCGAGGGCGCGGAGCTCTTCCGCGAGGCGCCGCATCCGGCCGGGCGCCGCCGACACGCCCCGCCCCGGCGCGACGGCTCCGGGCTCCTCACTCCTCCCGGTCACGGCCATGCTCGGCGAACCAGGCGCGGATGTACTCGATCGGTTCGGAGGTCGGCGTGCCCGGCCCGAAGAGCCGGCCCACGCCCATCTCCTGGAGCCTGGCCATGTCCTCCGGCGGGATGATGCCGCCGCCCGTCAGCAAGACGTGACCCATGCCCATCTCCCGCAGCAGCTCGAGCACCCGCGGGAAGAGCGTCATGTGGGCACCCGAGAGGATCGACAGGGCGACCACGTCCACGTCTTCCTGCAGCGCCGCGTTCGCGATCATCTCCGGCGTCTGGTGCAGGCCCGTGTAGATCACCTCGAAACCCGCGTCCCGCATGGCGGCGGCCATCACTTTGGCCCCCCGGTCGTGCCCGTCCAGCCCGGGCTTGGCCACAAGGACTCGGATCTTGCGTTCGTTCGCCATCGTCAGGATGTGGTGCCTCGTTGCAGGGATCGTCGGACGGCCGCGCGGACGCGGCGCCGATCTCCGGACCGCGCGCGAAGGCTGGAGCGCGTGCCCGCGCGCGGCAGCCGGGCCGCCAGATCTACCCATCATCGCGCAATCTAGCGGCCGGCCTCCGAAACTTATCGGCGATCCGGGGGCCGGGCAAGGAAGCGAGCCGGGGCTTCGATCGCCCCGGGGGTCGACGTATCCGGGAGTCCCGTACGCCGGGGCGTGGCCGCAACTTCCCCCGGCATGAGGAGGTGGTCGAGGGACGGGAGCTCGACGAGGGTGGCGTTCGGCCGGGCATCGAAGGCTTTCCGCCACCGGCGGAAGTCCGCGTCCGGCGTGAGCTGGTGATCCCTGCCGCCCTGGAGGACGAGGCTGGGCAGGTCGAGGGCGGGGCGGTCCGGGCCGCGGCATAGCGGCCGGGATCGCGCAGGCAGGCGGGGTGGCGCCGCGGACGATCGCGTTGTCCGGGACCGAGCCGGCCGCCAGGCGCTCGACCGCGGCGCGCCGTTCGACGATCTGCCGGGCCGCCCCGGGCGCTGCGTGCACGGGCGGCGAAGCCAGGGAGTCGACCCGGGCGCGGATCGCCTCGATGGGCGGCCTGGCCGGCGCGGCCGGGAGCGCCGGGCCGGCCACGCGGCCGGGTCCCGCCCGGCCACCTGCGCCACCGCCGGGAGGGCGGCGAAGGAGAGGAACGCGGCCAGGAGCAGCGCGAAGGGAGCCCGGATGACGTCGCCCCCGAACCCGGATTGAAGCGCGGACAGGCACAAGGGCGACCGACGCCTCGGCAGCCGGGGATCCGGGATGGCCACGCCCGCGCACCGGATCCCTCCACCCGAGGCCGTGCGGCGGGCCGGGCTCCGAAGCGGCGTCCAGGAGCCGTGCCGCGTGCCGGGCCGAAACAGCGCGGCACGGCCCGCCGGCGGCTTCAGAACACCGCGCGGAGCAGCCAGTCCCCTACGGTGCTCAGGAGCGAGATCATAAGCGCACCGCCGAGCGCCCAGCCGAAGCCGTCCACCCTCAACCGGTCCGTCAGCGCGTCCGTGATCTTGAGCAGGATCGCGTTGATGATCCACCGGGTGATGAACGCCAGCAGCACGGCGATCCCCAGCGTGGCGATGGCGAAGACCGCGAAGAAGAGCCAGCCGAGGAGGAAGTTCAGCACCCCGAAGATGGCCGCCACGATGATCGCGCTGCCGAAGCTCTTCACGTGGATCCCCGGGAGGATCATGGCCGTCAGCCATACCGCGAACGACAGGACCAGCCAGGACAGCAGGATGTTCATAGGATCCTCCTCTCCAGTGGAGTCCTCGCCCGGTGGTGGCCCGGGCCCCGGCACGAACGGAATCGCGCCCCCGCCCTGCCCCGGAATCGGGACCGGACGGGGGCATCGGCCCGCTTCGGCTGGCCGTGCTCAGACTGTCGCTCGCGGCCGCGCGCCCCGCATCAGTGCACGATCACGAGCGGCACGCTTCCCCCGTTCCGCTGGATCCGTCGTGCCAGGTCGATGGCGTCCGACGGCCGCATGCGGATGCATCCGCGAGACGCGGCCTTGCCGATGGACGCCGGGTCGTTGGTGCCATGAATGTAATACCATGGCTCCCGAAAGTAGATCTTCACGCCCTGCATCGGGTTCCGGGGGTCGCCCGGGGCGCGCGGCTTCATGTTCTTCGCCCAGTCCCGGGGCGGCGGCACCCACCCCGGATTCCAGACGATCCTCCCCGTCCGGTAGCTCCCCGTCGGCGTGGGGTTGCTCGGCCGGCCCACCGCGATCGGGTACGACTTGACGGCCTTCCCGCCCTCGAGCACGGTCAACCGGCGTTGGGACAGACTCACCCTGATCCGCATCGGCGCGGCATCGGCAAGCTCGTGGGCGGCGCGGTCCACCGCAAGCTCCGCCGCCGCCGCAACCGATACCCATGCGCTGACCAACAGAGTCAGGAATCGGGCGCTTGCGACTCTCATGGTGCCTCCGAATCACTCGGCGTTCACCAAGTAAGTCAGGCAAGTCGTATACCCACAATCACTTACGCGATCGAGCCACTTCCCTCCCCGGGGCGGGCAAACCCGGGGCAGGCCGTCGGACAGAGCCGGCGGCGCCGGGATGCCAGGCAACGCCGACTCCGGTAGGGCCATGGACGGTCTGTCGGGCGGGGGAGTGGCTCCGGGTGGACCCGGAGGCGCCCCCTGGCAGGACCGGGCCGGAGGGTCCGACACGGCGGCGATCCGCGGGATGGCGACGGGCAGGAGCCGAACGCGGCGGATGGGGCGGTGGTCGGGGACGCCCCGCCGGGCGAGGTGCGGCCGGCAGCGCTGGCGGGCTGGTCGGCCGCGTACAAGGCGTACGCGTGGCCACCCGACGGAGACTCCGGGCGGGGCATCCCGGCAGGACACGCTCGCGTCAGCGCACGATGCCGGCGCGCCGGCCCGTCGGCCGTGGGAAGGGATGGGGTGGTGTCGGTCGGCGTGCCGGGACGTCGGATGGGCTACGGGGCGGTCGCCACGGCGATCACGCTGGTGGCCTCGTGGGTGAAGGGCGTGCCGTCCCAGTCGCCGTACCACCGGACGTCGGTGAAGCCGGCGGCGGCGAGGAGCCCGGCGATCTCGGTGGCGGTGCGGAGGCGGAGCGCGTGCTTCTTCTCGCCCCTGGCTTCGCCTCGGCGCCAGCGGAGCGTCTCGTAGCTGATCCCGGCCACGGCGTCGAAGCGCCGGCGCACCCGGACCTCGGTGCCGTCCGGGAGCGTCCACCGGTCGCGGGCGGCGTAGCTACAGACGACGTCGTCCCGGTGCATGCTCTCGAGCAGCAACAACCCTCCCGGGCGGAGCACCCTCCGGGCCTCCCGGAGCGCGAGGATGTCCTGCTCGTCCTCCAGGAAGAGGCCGAGGCTGGTGAAGACGTTGATGACGGCGTCGAAAACCCCATCCCGGAACGGAAGCGCGCGCAGGTCCGCGGCGGCGAACCGGGCCGGGAAGCCGGCGTCGCGGGCGTCGCGGACGGCGCGCCGCAGGAGCGGCTCGGAGAGGTCGGCTCCGAACGCCTCGTGCCCGACCTCCGGGAAGAGGCGCGTGTGCCGCCCCCATCCGCAGGGGACATCCAGGATGCGGGCGCCGGCGGGCAGCCCGAGCAACTGGAGCATGCCCGCCACTTCGCGTCGACTCAGCTCTTCCGGGAAGAGCGGGTCGTGGAGGTCGAAGAAGGCGTCGTCGAAGTAGGTGCGCCACCAGGCCATGGAAATCTCCGCCACCCCGCCGCGGCGCGGGCGCTCCGTTGCGCCCGCGCGGACTGGCTCAGAAGAAGACCGGCTCGCGGTACGCGCCGTAGACCTCCTCCAGCGCGTGCCGGATCTCGTACAGCGTGCAGTAGGCCCGGACGCAATCGAGCATCGGCTCGACCACGTTCTCGTCCCTGCGGGCGGCCTCGGCCAGGCGCTCGAGGGTGGCGCGGACCCGGGCGTCGTCCCGCCGGGCGCGCAGCTCCGCGAGCCGTTCCCGCTGCCGCTTCTCGGCGGTGTCGTCGATCTTCAGGATCTCGATGTCCGAGTCCTCGTTCCCCTGGGTGAACGCGTTCACGCCGACGACGATGCGCTCGCCGCTCTCGATCTCCCGCTGCTGCCGCTCCGCGCTGCGCGCGATCTCCCGCTGGAAATAGCCCAGCTCGATGCCGCGCACCACGCCGCCGATCCGGTCCACCTCCTCGAAGATCTCCTCGGCCTCCCGCTCGAGGCGGTCGGTCAGCGCCTCCACGTAGTAGGAGCCGGCCAGTGGGTCGATGGTGTTCGCCACACCGGTCTCGTACGCCAGGATCTGCTGCGTCCGGAGCGCGATACGGACCGCCTTCTCCGTGGGGAGCGCCAGGGTCTCGTCCATGGAGTTCGTGTGCAGCGACTGCGTGCCGCCGAGCACCGCGGCCAGCGCCTGGTAGGCCACGCGGATGATGTTGTTCTCCGGCTGCTGCGCCACGAGCGTCACGCCGGCGGTCTGGGCGTGCGTGCGGAGCCGCCACGACTCCTCCTTCTTCGCGCCGTACACGTCCCGCATGCGCTTCGCCCAGATCCGGCGGGCGGCGCGGAACTTTGCGATCTCCTCGAAGAAGTCGTTGTGGACGTCGAAGAAGAACGAGAGCCGCGGCGCGAAGTCATCCACGTCCAGCCCACGGGCGATCCCGCGCTCCACGTACTCGAAGCCGTTCCGGAGCGTGTACGCCAGCTCCTGCGCGGCGGTCGCGCCGGCCTCCCGGATGTGGTAGCCGCTGATGGAGATCGGGTTGTACTTCGGCGCGTTCCTGGACGCCCACTCGAACATGTCCACCACCAGCTTGAGGGCGGGCTCGGGCGGGTAGATCCAGGCGTGCTGCGCCATGTACTCCTTGAGAATGTCGTTCTGCACGGTGCCGCGGAGCTGGTCCGGGGACACGCCCTGCTTCTCGGCGGCGACCACGTAGAAGCAGAACAACATGATGGCCGGGCCGTTGATGGTCATGGACACGGAGACCTGATCGAGCGGGATGCCATCGAACAGCGTCTCCATGTCGGCGAGACTCGAGATCGCCACCCCGCACTTCCCTACCTCGCCCAGGGAGCGCGGGTGGTCCGAGTCGTAGCCCATGAGCGTGGGGAAGTCGAACGCCACGCTGAGCCCGGTCTGGCCGTGCTCCAGCAGGTACTTGTAGCGCCGGTTCGTCTCTTCCGCGGTCCCGAAGCCGGCGAACTGGCGCATGGTCCAGAGCCGGGTCCGGTACATGGTGGTGTACGGCCCGCGGGTGAACGGGAACTCGCCCGGGAAACCGAGCTTCTCCAGGTACTCGGAATCGTCGAAGCGGTCGAGCGGGGTGTAGAGCGGCTTGACCGGCGCGCCGGAGACGGTCGTGAAAGCGACGTCGCGCTTCGGCACTCGCCCGTACGCGGCTTCCCACTCGGCCAGGCGGGCGCGCAGCTCCGCGAGCTCACGTTCCTGCTCCCGGACGCGCTCTGCGAGCTCCGTGTATGTCGAGCCACCATCCATCACACTCATGGTTCTCCATCCGGTCGGAAATGGAAGGCCGCACCGTCCCGAGGTTACCCCACAGCGGCGCGCACGATTCGCACCGCCACCTCGTACGGGGTGACCTCGCCGGACTCGAGGGCGTCCAGCGACGCGTCCAGGATCTCGGCGCCGGCCTTCTCCGTCCACGTGATCCGGTTCAGTTCCCGGGCGACGACGCCGCGCACCCTCTCGGCGAGCCGCGCCCGGCGGCGGCGGATCAGCTCCCCCGACGCCTCGAGCCACGCCCGGTGCCGGGAGACGGCGTCGATCACCTCGTCCACGCCCTTCCCTTCACTGGCCACGGTGAGGAGCACGGGCGGATTCCAGGGCTCCGCCGCCGGCTGGGACGCCCCGGCGCTACCCATCTCGGCCGGCGCGCCAGGCTGCGGCTCCGGGCCGGCAGCCGTACCGGGCTGGCCGCCGGCGGCCCGGTCTCCGTCCACTGGCCCGGCCGGCGACCGGGCCGCAGAGACGTCCGCCCGACGGCCGGTCGCGTCCGGGTCCACGCCCCGCACACGCCGCTCGGCCGACCGGCCCATCCGGGACAGGTCCACGCCGTGGTGCGCGGGGAGGTTTCGGAGATACCGCCCCGTGCGCAGGTTCAGCATCACCTCGATTTCCTTCGCGAGCCGCTGGGCGCCCGGACGGTCCGCCTTGTTCACCACGTACAGGTCCGCGATCTCCATGAGCCCGGCCTTCATGGCCTGGATCGCGTCCCCGGACTCCGGGACCAGCACCACGATGGTGGTGTCCGCGGCCGCCGCAATGTCCAGCTCGGACTGCCCCACGCCCACGGTCTCGATCAGGATGCGGTCGAACCCGAACGCGTCCAGCACGTCCGCCACTTCCTTGGTGGCCAGCGCCAGGCCGCCCAGCGCGCCGCGCGAGGCCATGGAGCGGATGAACACGCCCGGGTCCGTGGCCAGCTCGTTCATCCGGATCCGGTCGCCGAGGAGTGCACCGCCCGTGAAGGGCGACGTCGGGTCGACCGCGATCACGGCGACCTGCTCCCCTGCACGGCGATAGCCGGCCACGAGCGCCGCGGTCATGGTGGACTTCCCCGCCCCGGGCGGGCCCGTGATCCCGATCCGGTGCGCGCGGCCGAGACGGGGGTGCAGCGCATCGAGCAGCGCCGCAGCCGCCTCCCGCTCGTTCTCTACCATGGAGATCAGCCGCGCGAGCGCGGCCCGCTCCCCGGCCTCGAAACGGGCAAGGAGCTCGCGCTGCCGATTGCTCAGTCGAATCTCTCTGGATACATCGTCTCGCATGGAGAGAAAGATGGCGAAAGCGGGCGGGCCGAGTCAAACGAACGGGGGGACGCCCGTGCTAGCGGGCGCCCGTGCGCGGAACGTGTACGGGCATGCGCACAGACACGGCTGCACGAGCCGCCCGTGCGGGCCGGACGCCGGGTGCCGCCCGCGAGGGCGAGGTCCAGCCCGGCCGGGGGCGTCAGGCGCCGGCGAGTCCGACCGCCGGGCTCACCCCTCCTGGCTCCCGCGCCGTTTGCGGAACCACGACCACGCGGCCAGGACGGCCGTGTGCGCGCCGGTCAGGAACGGGATCAGGGGTGCGCCGCCCTCGATCTCGAACACGGAATCGGTGTGCGGGGCGTTCCGGACCGGGATGGTTGCTGCATCCGGCTTCCCGGTTTCGGGACCGAGGATCCCGGACGGCCCGCGGCGAAGCGGCCGCGCCGCGGGCGCCCGCCATCGCCGAAGGCGCGGGCGGCCGTGGCCGCACGGACCGTCCGCCCGGAAGCCGGCCTGCGCCCGGCCATCCGCCCCTCTGCGATGCGATCAGCCCGACGCGCGGGTCCGTGGCACGTCCGGGTGCACCCCCGAAAGGCTCCACGCACCGACGATTCCACACCACGGTCCGGCGACGGGGCGAGCAGCCTAGGCGCCGGCCTCGATCCCCTGCGGGTACCGGTCCGCGACCAGATTCAGCGCAACGCCGTGCTCGAGGTACGCCTTGAGCCCGGCCAGGACCAGGGTGAACCCCTCGGTCGAGTCTATGGCCTGGCTCACCACCTCGTCCCCGGTGCCGAGGAACCCCGCGTTCGTGATGGTGACGAACGTCGAGCCATCCTCCTGGGGTGTGAACCGCCACTCCACGGTGGTCGGGCCGTTCACGTCCGGCCACTCGATGAGGATGCGCTCGTTGGGTTCGAACGCCTTCACGGTGACCGGCGCCGAAACGCCGTACATGTCCCAGTGCCACTCGACCTCGGCGCCCGGTTCGAGGCGGCCGGTGCCCCGGGTGAACCAGAAGCGGGACGTGATCGCCGGATCGACGAACGCCTCGAAGACCTCCTCGACGGGCCGGCGGATGAGCATCCCCGTCCGCATGACCGGTACGCTCGTGAGCTGGAGTTCGTTCATGGTGCGTCTCGCTGGAAGGGGTGAAGGCGGGCCGCCGTCGATCCGGACCGGCCGGCGTGGGTGTTAATTTTTGAAGTTAGCAAATTGCGCCGGTGACCAACAGGGTTTCGTCGCCACGGCAGCGGTTGTCGCGGTCCGGGGCGTCGGCGGGGCGGCGACGCCGCCGGCGACCAGCCCGCCCCCTCACCGGCCCGGCGGCCGCAATCCCCGGGCGTGACGGAGCGGGTTCTCCAGGAGGTGGCTCGGCACGAAGAGGACGATGATGAACATGAAGAGCGCCACGCCGAGACCGCCGACCAGGAGCCAGATGCTGCGCAGCGCGAGGAAGGTGATGGCCGTGATCAGGGCGGTCGTCACCGCGAACAGACTGAGCAGGATGCGCCGGACCTGGAGCATGAGGAAGCGCTCCATGTGCAGCTGGTCCCGGGGATGGATCCGGACCCGGAACTCCTCGCGTTCGGCGCGGCGCAGCACCTCCCGCACGGCCTGGAGGGTGGCGCGGACCTCGTCCACGAGCCCGCGCGCGACCTCGCTCGGCTCGCGCAGCGTGGCACGCAGGAGCTCGCCCCGCATGCGTCGGATGACGGTCCGGGCGAGCTCCAGTCCGTTGAAGTGCGGATCGTAACGGAAGCCGATCCCCTCGAGGAGCGCGGCGGCCCGGAAGAAGTAGACGAGCTCTTGTGGGAGGATGAGCGGCCAGGTGTAGAACGTGTTCATGATCCGCTGGACCATCTCCTGGACGCGCCGGGGCCCGAACTCACGGGTCTGGCCGAGGATCTCCATGATCTCGGCGGCCGCATCCCGGATCTCGGCGCGGGAGATGCTCGTTTCGATCATGCCGAGCTCGTACATCCCGTTGATCATGCCGTCCAGGTCCTCGCGGCCCGCGGCGAGGGCGGTGCGCAGGATCGCGTCCCGGTGGGACCGGCTGAGCTGGACGACCATGCCCCAGTCGAGGAAGACGATCGTGCCGTCCGCGGTCACCAGGATGTTTCCCGGATGCGGGTCCGCGTGCACGAACCCGGCGACGAGGAGCATACGGAGGTAGACCTCGGTGAGCGTCTCCATGAGGCGGGTGAAGCTCAGCTCGCCGGCCGCGAAGCGATCGGCGAGGCGGTCTACCTTGTCGCCCTGGACCCACTCCATGACGAGCACGCGGCGGCGCGTGTAGGCGTCGTAGACACGCGGGGCGCGGACTCGGAGATCGCCCTCGAAGTGCTTGTGGAAGAGGGCCATGTGGGCGGCCTCTTCCCGGAAGTCCATCTCCTCCCGGACCCGCACGCTGAACTCCCGGACCACGTTCGTGAGCGCGCGCACGTGGTGGTTCGGGAAGAGTATGTTGAGGAGGAAGAGGAGCCGGAAGGAGATGTCGAGATCCACGGCGACGAGCTCCTCGACGCCGGGGCGCAGTACCTTGACCGCCACCTCCTCGACGCGCTCGGGCGGCGTGCCGTCCCTCGTGCCAGAGCCGACGGGCGCACGGATCAAGATGCGCGCACGGTGGACCTGGCCGAGACTCGCGGCCGCGACCGGTTCCCGGTCGAAGCCGTGGAAGACTTCGTCCACGGGCCGGCCGAGCTCGCTCTCGATCACGGCGATGATGGACTCCGGCGGAACGGGCGGGACCCGATCCTGGAGCCGGCCGATCGCCGAGAGGTACGGCTCCGGCAGGATGTCGGCGCGTGCGCTGAAGACCTGGGCGAGCTTGATGAAAGTGGGGCCGAGGGCGGCGAGGGTCGCGGTCAGCTTCTCGGCGCGCTTTTCGTGCACGCCCGGCTTGCGGACCGGCCGCCCGCCGAACAGGATCCAGCGGCGCCGGTCCCGGAGGAACGCCAGCAGGAACGGGGTGAGCCGGGTGACAATGACGAGGGCCCGGCGCCAGCGTTTCATAGGATCAGGGCCGAAGCGAGCCCAAGCAGGAGGAAGAAGCCGCCCACGTCCGTGAACGTGGTCACGAAGATCGAAGATGCCACGGCCGGGTCCGCGCCCAGACGCTCCAGGAGGATCGGCACGAACGCCCCGGCGATCGAGGCCACGATCAGGTTGCCCCACATGGCGAGGAGGACCACGAAGCCGAGCTTGGGGTCGCCCATCCAGAAGTAGCTCACGAGGCCGACGAAGGCGCCCAGCGCGGCGCCGTTGACCAGCCCGACCGCCAGCTCTTTCAGGACCACGCCGAAGCGGCGCGCGGTGCTCTCATCCGTCAGGGCGAGGCGCCGGACGGTGACCGCCAGCGCCTGGGTGCCCGCGTTGCCCCCCAACCCCGCGACCACGGGCATGATCGCCGCCAGGATGACCGCGCGTTCGATCACGTCCTGGAACTTGTAGACGATCGCCGCCCCGATGGAGGCGGTGGCGAGGTTCACGAAGAGCCACGGGAGTCGGCTCCGCACGGCGTCGACCCAGCCGCCCCGGATCTCCTCCTCCGCCACCACGCCGCCCATGCGCAGGATGTCCTCGGTCTGCTCCGCCTCGATCACATCGATCACGTCATCCCAGGTGACCCTGCCGAGCAGACGGTTCTGGGAGTCCACCACGGCCACCGAGGGGAGGTTGTAGCGCGCGATGATGCGGCCGACCTCCTCCTGGTCCATGTCCACGGTCACCGTGGCCGCGGGCGGCTCGACCAGATCGGTGAGCCGCGTACCGGGCTCGGCCACCACGAGGGATTGGAGGCTGACCGTGCCGAGAAGGCGATTGAAGAGATCGACGACGAACACCGTGTAGAACTCGCCGCTGATCTCCTTCGCCTGCTGCCTCACGGCCTCGATCGCTTCGCCGACGGTCAGGTGGACGGACACCGCGACCAGCTCGGTGGTCATGATGCCGCCGGCGGATTCCTCGTCGTACTGGAGCAGCTCGCGGAGCTCGCCGGCCTCTTCGCCGGGCAGCGTGGCCAGGATCCGGGCCTGCTCCTCCGGCGGCAGCTCGCCGATCAGGTCGACGGCATCGTCGTCCGGCAGCTCGGCGACGAGCTGGCCGATCCGTTCGGGTTCGAGCGAGGCGAGGAGCGCCTCCGGCCGCTCCTCGCTGGCCATCTCGGCGAGGGCTTCCGAGGCGATGCTGGCCGGGAGCAGGTCGAGCAACAGGATCCGATCCTCCTCGTCCAGCTCGGCGAGGAGGTCCGCGAGGTCGCTCGGATGGAATTCGGAGAGGTAAACCGTGAGGCGATCCGTGTCGCGGGCATCCAGCATGCCCCTCACCTGCGCGAGCCGCTCCCGCGGATCTTCCGCGATCCGGATCTCCGTCATATCCCTCACATGGCTTCGCGCGCCGCCGCGTCGTGCGGCGCGGCCAGCTCTCCGCCGGGCCGCACGGCGCCGGCCGAGAGGATGTACGTGAATGCTTCCTCGATCGTCATGTGCAGGACGATCGTCCTGTCCCGCGGCACCACGATCAGGAACCCGGTCGTGGGGTTCGGCACCGTCGGGATGAAGACCGTCACGTTCTCGTCAGGGGGCCCGGGCACATCGCCCAGCGCTTTGCCCGTCACGAATCCGACGGACCAGATTCCCTCGGAAGGGTACTCGACCAGGACCACCTGCCGGAAGAACCGGCGGTCCTCGCCGAACACCGTGCCGACGACCCGGTTGACGGCTCCGTACAGCCGCCGGGCGACCGGGAGCCGTTCGAGGAGGCCGTGCCAGAGCCCGAGGATCCTGGCGCCGACGGCCCGCTCCGTGGCCCAGCCCACGCCGTACAGGATCGCGAGGAGCAGGAGCAGGCCGAGTCCCGGTATCGACCGGCCGATGGCCGGGTAGAGGAACTGGCCGAGCAGTCCGTCGAGGCGCCGGAAGATCCACCAGACAACGTACGCCGTAATGCCGGCCGGCGCGATGACCACCAGCCCGGCGAGGAGCCGGCGCTTCAGGTGCCTTCCTTTTCCACCCTTGCTCACGAACCGCTCACCTCGCGCACGAGGCGCTCCTGCAGATCCCACATCTCGCTGCGCGCCCGCTCCGGCCCCTCGGGATGGTCATGGCCGAGCACGTGCAGCGTGCCGTGCACCACCAGCCGGACCAGCTCCTCGACGGGCGACACGCCGAACTCCCGGGCCTGGCGGACCGCCTGTTCCGCGCCCACGTACAGGTCCCCGACCGGGCGCTCACCGGGCTCGTAGAGCGCAAAGGAGATCACGTCCGTCGGGCCCGAATGCCCGAGATAGCGCAGGTTCATTTCGGCGATGTCCGGGTCCGCGAGGAGAGACACGGAGATCTCGGCATCCGTGTGGCCCTCCGCGGCCACCGTGGCGCGCACCGCGCGCGCGAGCAACCTGCGCAACACGCCGGCCGCCGGGAGCGTCCGGCCCCCGGCGGCGCGCCGGGCCCGCGTGAGCGCCGGCCCGAGGTGGATCTCGACCGCAACGGGCATCGGGATCAGTCGCGAACGCCGGCGCCCCCGCCCGGCGCGACGGACACGGCCGCCTCCGGCTGCTCCCGCGGCGTCGTCGGGTAGTCGATCCGGTGATGGTACATGCCGCTGAGCACGCTGGCAAACTGCTCCTTGATGATCGTCAGTTCGCGCATCGTGAGCGGCGACTCATCGAGCTGACCCCGCGCGATCTTCCCCTCCACGATGCGGTCGACGAGCTCCCGGATCCGCTGCGGCGTCGGGTCCTGGAGCACGCGAGCCGCCGATTCCACCGAGTCGGCCAGCATGACGATGGCCGTCTCCTTGGATTGCGGCTTCGGCCCCGGATAACAGAAGTGCTGTTCGTCCACCTCGCCGTCCGGGTCCAGCTCCCGCGCCCGCTCATAGAAGAAGCTGATCGGCTGCGTGCCGTGATGCTCCGCGATGAACCGCTTCACGCTCTCCGGCAGCTTCGCCTCATCGGCGAGCCGCAGTCCTTCCAGGACGTGTCCCCGCACGATGGTGGCGGACATGGCCGGCTTCAGCTTGTCGTGCGGGTTGCGGCCGGGCGGCTGGTTCTCGATGAAGTACTGGGGCTTCGCCAGCTTGCCCACGTCGTGATAGTACACGCCGACGCGGGTGAGCAGGGCGTTCGCGCCGATGGCCCGGGCCGCCGCCTCCGCCAGGTTCGCGACGTTGATGGAGTGGGCATACGTGCCGGGAGCCTCGAGAGACAGGCGCTTGAGGAGCGGGCGGTTCAGGTCCGCCAGCTCGAGCAGCGTCTGGTCCGTCGTGATCCGGGTCAGGGCCTCGAAGAGCGGTATGAAGCTCATGGCCAGGATCCCGCTCACCGTGGCGCTGGCCACGCCCCAACCCATGGACGAGAAGATCTCGCCCAGCTCCCGGGACCGCATCAGCCCGATGGCGATCGCCGCGGCCACGTAGGACAGCGCGATGATCGAGATGAAGACCCAGTTCTGCGCCCGGCGCCGGATCACCCGGACGCAGAGGGACGCGGCCGCGCCGCCGATGACGAGCGTGAACAGGATGGACGCGCCCAGGAACGGCGTCTGGCCGCTCAGCAGCACGGCCATGACCAGCGAGTAGTTGAGCGCCGCCCGGCCGTCCCACAGCGTCGCGATGACGAGCGCCGGAAAGGCGATCGGGATCAGCTCCGGCGGCGCCCCGAAACGGGCGATCATCGCGGCCGCCACCACCAGCGCGAGCGTCAGGAGCGCCAGCGCCTGGATCTGGCGGAACGTGTGGTAGACGTTCGGCCGGAAGAAGAGGAGCAGGATCCCGAAAACCGAGAGGATCAGCAGGTTGTAGATGAACGCGCCGGCCGCTCGGCCAGCGCCCGCGGCGCCCGGCCCCAGCTGTCCCAGGGCCGCGAGATGCTCCTGATAGGCGCGCAGCCGCTCGAGCTCTACGTCCCGCACCTGTTCGTGCGCCCGGACAATGCGCTCGCCCGCCAGCACCTCGCCCTTGATCTCCGGCACCGCCTGCCGCGCCCGCTCCCGCGCCGCCTCCGTGGCCTCCCGGTCGAGCCGGATGCTCGGCTGGAAGAAACGCACGAGCGCCAGGCGCTGGAGCTCTTCGATCTCGGCGGCGGAGCCCCGCGGCAGGTACGAGGCCGCCTTCCGGATGAAGTGCGACTGGAGCGGCACCGAGTCCCGCCACACGAGCCGCTCGACTCCCCGGATCGGGATCCGGAGCTGCGAGGCGACGCTCGCATCCAGATCCCCGGTGGCGACGATCCCCTCCGGGAGCTCCTCGCGGATCGCGCGCTCGAGGCCGACCGCCAGATTCGCGCGCTGCTCCGGATCCCGCACCGCGTCCACCATGGCGTCCGTGGCGGACAGGCCGTAGGACGCGAGCACTTCCCGGATGCGGGCCCGCGCCGCGTCGTCCCCGCCCGGCGCGGCCGCCGCAGAGTCCAGGCGCTCCAGGAACGCGCCGACCCGGACGAGCATCGTGTCCACCGCGGTCGCGTCGTACTCGAAGATCGGCGCAACGCTGGCCGCCGCCTCCGCACGCTCCCGCGCCAGCTCCGCCTCGGACTTCCGGATCGGGAACCCGACCTGGGCGATGATGTCCCGGTCCGCGACCATCCCCTTCTCGAGCGCGGGGAAGTCCCGGACGGGAGAAACCGGGAAGAGCGCGTACACCACGAACGCGAGCCCCAACAGGATCAGCACGCGCGCACCGTGATGGATCACGCCCTCCGGCCAGGCCCTGATCGGCCGCTCGTTCAGAACCCGGATCACGTCCCGGAATCCGGTACGACGGTCGCGCACGATCCCGCTCCTACCGGTCGGCATCGGCAGCGGCGTACGCCTCGATGATTTCCTTGACCAGGCGATGCCGCACGACGTCGATCGGTTCGAGGTAGACGAAACTGATCCCGTCGATCCCCGTCAGGATCTGCTCGATCTCGAGGAGCCCCGAGTCTTCCGGACGAGGCAGGTCGATCTGCGTCTTGTCCCCGGTGATCACGGTCCGCGAGTTCAGGCCGAGCCGGGTGAGGAACATCTTCATCTGCGCCGTGGTCGCGTTCTGCGCCTCGTCCAGAATCACGAAGGCGTCCGCGAGCGTCCGGCCGCGCATGTACGCCAGCGGCGCGATCTCGATGACCCGCGACTCGAGCGCCCGGCGGATCCGGTCCACCGGCATCATGTCTTCGAGCGCATCGTAGAGCGGCCGCAGGTACGGGTCGACCTTCTCCTGGAGATCGCCCGGCAGGAAGCCCAGGTTCTCCCCTGCCTCCACCGCGGGACGGGCCAGGATGATCCGCTTGACCCGGTTCTTCAACAGCGCATCCACGGCCGCGGCCACCGCGAGGTACGTCTTGCCCGTACCCGCCGGGCCGATCCCGACCACGATGTCATTCTTCGCAATGGCCTCCAGGTACCGGCGCTGCCCCTCGGACTTCGGCGCGATCACCTTGCGCGATCCGGGCAGCAGGATGCGGAGGTCGTGGCCCCGATCCATGACCTCGTGACGGCCGTTCCCGGCCGTCTCGGCCACGGCCCGCCGCACCTCATCCACCCCGAACGCCGTGCCCAGACGGGCCAACTCGATCAGGTGCTGCACGGCCGGCACCGCCCGTTCCACATCCTTCAGCTCGCCCGACAGGATCACGTGGTCCCCACGCAGGATCACACGGCACCCGCACAGGCGGGTCAGCTCCTGGAAGTTCGCATCGTTCACCCCGGCCAGGAGCAGGTAATCCGCGCCCTCGGCCGGCAGACGATGCTGGACAATGTGCGTCTCTACCAATCCGTTCAGCTCCTTCCCCCGTCCACGACGCCGATGTGCAGTTCCGCGAGCTCATCGGCCGTAACGGGCGCGGGCGCCCCTTCGAACAGGGCGCGCGCCGCAGTGGTCTTCGGGAACGCGATCACGTCCCGCAGGCTCGACGCGCCAACGAGCAGCATGACGAGCCGGTCGAAACCGAACGCGAACCCGCCGTGCGGAGGCGCACCGCTCCGGAGCGCCTCCAGCAGGAAGCCGAACTTCTCCTCGGCTTCCCGATCGGACATCCCGAGCGCGCGGAAGACCATTCGCTGAATGTCGGGATCGTGCGCCCGGATCGAGCCGCTGGCCATCTCGTGGCCGTTGTACACCACGTCGTACGCCCGGGACCTGAGCCCCTCCCGGAACAGGGCCAGCGCGCGTTCCCCGGTGATGGGCCCGTCCCGCGTGTACTCCGCGAGCCTCGGCAGATCCTCCGGATGCGGCATGGCGAACGGGTTGTGCGCCGCAACCAGCCGCCCGGCCTCGGCATCCCAGTCGAAGAGCGGGAACTCGGTGATCCACGCCCAACGATGCACGTCCGGCCGCCGCAGGCCGAGCCGATCCCCGAGGTGGCGGCGCAGGGCGTCCAGCGCGGCCTCCGCCCCGCCGAGGGTCGGCGCGTCCGTGGCACCCATGTGGCTCTCGGCCACGACCGGCAAGGACCGGAAATGACCGATCACGACGACGAAGAGATCCCCGATCTCGAGGCCGGTTTCCTGGATGAACCGCTCGGCGAGCCCTTCATCCAGCCCGCGGGCGAACGTGCCGGAGAGCCCCTCCTCGGTGCGCCGCACCCAGAGCGCGCCGGCCGCGCCCGCGCCACGCGCGATCTCCGCCAACTCATCGATCTCACGGCGCGACAACACCGTGCCCGCACCCGATGCACGAATACCCCGGATCCGCGCACCGGTGCCTCGCGTGTCCCGGAAAAGCCGGAATTCCGACTCCTGCAGCAGGTCGGTGAGGTCCTGGATCTCCATCCCGAAGCGGAGGTCGGGCTTGTCCGTTCCATACCGCTCCATCGCCTCGCGATACGTGAGCCGGGGGAACGGCGTCTCCAGCTCGACCCCCAGCACATCGGACCACAGTGCGGCAATCATGCCATCGGCGACGCGGAACACGTCCTCCTCGGAAACGAACGACATTTCCGCGTCGATCTGGGTGAATTCCGGCTGCCGGTCCGCGCGCAGGTCCTCGTCCCGCAGGCAGCGGGCGATCTGGAAATAGCGGTCGTAGCCCGCGACCATGAGGAGCTGCTTGTACAGCTGCGGCGACTGGGGGAGCGCGTAGAACTCGCCCGGGTGGACCCGGCTGGGGACCAGGTAGTCGCGCGCGCCCTCCGGGGTCCGGCGGGTCAGCATGGGGGTCTCGATCTCGTAGAACCCCTGGGCCGAGAGATAGGCGCGCACCCGCTGCATCGCCCGGTGCCGGGTGGCGAGGGCGTGCTGGAGCGCGGGCCGGCGCAGATCCAGGTAGCGGTAGCGGAGGCGCAGCTCCTCGGCGGGCAGCTCGTCCGCGGGGGAGAGCGCCACGGGGATCGGCGGCGGCTCGGACTCGCCGAGCACCTCCAGCGCGGTGACGTGCACCTCGATCTCCCCGGTGGGGAGGTCGGGGTTCACGGCCGCCGGCGGCCGGGCGACGACCGTGCCTTCCACGGCGATGACCGTCTCGCTCCCGAGCCGGTGCGCCCGGTCGAGTACGGGCTCCGGGGTCCAGTCCGGCCCGAAGGAAAGCTGGACCAGCCCGGAGCGGTCGCGCAGGTCCACGAAGATGAGCCCTCCGAGGTCGCGTCTGCGGTGCACCCAGCCGGCCAGGCGGATACGCTCCCCCACGTTCTGGGTGCTGAGGTGCCCCACCAGGGAATCCCGGTACGTGGTGGCGAAAGAAGACTTCATGCGTCGTCCCTTCGAGAGATCGGTAGGCGGAATCGAGCGATGGTCACGAATCCGGTCAAGGCGCCGGCCGCGTCGGCGATCCAGTCGGCCACGTCCCCATGCCGGCCGGGCGTTCGAATCTGATGCAGCTCGTCGATCGCGGCCAGGGCAAGGATCAGGAGCAGGGGGAGGACGCGGCCCGGCCACCTCCCCGCCCAGCGCCAGCCGTAGGCCGCCAGCGCGCCCAGGATGCCATATCCGGTGAAATGCGCCACCTTGTCCAGGGGCAGCGTGGAGTCCGGCGTCGGCACGTGCTCGACCGAGCCGACGACGAGGAGCAGCGTGGCCCATGCGGCAGCCGGCGCATAGGCGAGGAGCCGCCGCCCCAGGGAGGGGGCCCGCATTTCTTCCACTTCAGGAATCGTGTTCATGGCGGCGTCATACCCCGCTCATACAGGTACGGATCGGCCCAGCCGCGGGGATCGAGGGCCCGGCGCATCCGGCGCTTCCAGGGTCGCTGGGATCGGTTTCGACAGGGGTGACGGGGGAGGAGCTGTCCCGGCGCTCGCACGGCGGATCCGCTGGCCGGCCACCTGGCGATCACGCGCTCTCGGCTTCCTTCAGCGCGCGATAGAACTCCTCCGCGTTACGGGCCGACTCGAGCCGGGCCCGCACGGACTCCTTACGGACCAGGCGGGAGATCCGGCTCAACGCCTTGATGTGCGGGCCCGCAGCCGACTCCGGCCCGACGAGCATGAAGAAGAGCCGGACCGGCTGTCCGTCGAGCGCATCGAAATCCACCGGCTGGCGAGTCAGCCCGGCGGCCATGCGCAGTTCCGGGACCGCGGAGGACTTGCCGTGCGGGATCGCCACACCGTTCCCGATCCCCGTGGAGAGCACGGCCTCTCGTTCCAGGACGGCCTTGAGCACGGCCTCGGGGTCGTCCACCCCGTCGTGCTGCGTGATCACCTCGACGAGCTCGCGCAGCAGCTCCTCCTTGGAACGAGACTTGAGCGGTATGCGGATCCGTTCCGGGGTCAGCAGGTCTGTGAGCAGCAAGGCGCGCCTCGAGTCCTGAACGCACAGGGTTTTCCAAAGTTGCGCAAGTTGTCTAAATTAACAGCGCATGAGAGGGCCATCAAGCCGCTGGACCGGACTATGAAGTGGACTATCCGCACCGTCCTGAGTGCCTGTTGCCTGCTGTGTGCGGGCGCTGCGCCCGCTGCGGCGCAACGGCTGCTGGACTGGCCGGTGCGCACGACGGCCGGGGCATCCGCGCTCGCCAGGGGTGCGGCGGCCGCGTTCTGGAACCCGGCGGCGGCGGGCGAGATCACGGGCCGGGCGGATGCGATGGTGGTGGACATCGAAGGACCGGAGATCACGACGGTCAGCGGTCTTGCCATCGCGGGTGCGGTGGCCCTGGATCGGCGCACCACGGTGTTTGCGGGGTACAGACACCTGGGCATGGAGGAGATCGTCCGGACCACGACATCGCCGCTCCGGGACGAGACGGCGCCGTGGATCGAGGTGTCCGGCGATCTGTTCACGCTCGGGGTGTCGCGGGAGCTGGCCTCCGGACTGCAGCTCGGCGGGGTCCTGCGCGCATCGCGGGAGACGCTGGGCTACGTGCGGGAGACGGCCCTCCACGCCGGCGCAGGGCTGGTCTACCGGGCCGGCACGCCGCTGGAGCCGACGGTCGGGCTCGCGGTGTTCACGAGCGGGGCGGAACCGCGGTGGCTGGCGGGTGTGGAGGTCGGGCCGCGGCCGAGCGCCGACCGGTATTGGGTGCCGGGGCTGAGCTACGGCCTCTCCGGGGAGTCGGACCAGCGGCTCGTGGCGCACCGGGTGGCGGCGACCAGCCGGTGGCAGGACCGGTTCGAGCTGACCATTGGCGCGGCCGTCGAATCCACGGCGGACGGCCCTTCCGTGCTCCCGGTGGTCGCGGGGATAGCCCGGTTCGGACGCTACACCGTCGGACTCGTGCGGGAAGAGAGCCCGGCGGGATTCGGCGCGGCGTACTACTACAGACTTCACGTCAGGCTCTGATGTCGTTGGATCGGACGGAAACCGGCACGCGCCCGGATGTGCTTTCTCTGGACCGGGATGCGGTGGAACGGCTGCTCGCCGAGCACTTCGCGGCGAGGCGGCAGCCTCGCTACCGGGTCCGGCAGGCCCTGGCGTGGCTGTACGAGCGGGATGCCGCTGCCTTCTCGGAAATGACGGACCTGCCGGCCGCGGAGCGCGCCGCGCTGGAGGAGGCGTTCGGGTTCACGGCGCCGGAGCTGGCGCGGGCCGCGCAGTCCGAGGACGGCACGGTCAAGCACCTGTGGCGCCTTGCGGACGGCGAGCTCGTCGAGTCCGTCCTGATCCCGGCGGACCGCCGTCTCACCCTCTGCATCTCCTCCCAGGCGGGCTGCGCCATGGCCTGCGTGTTCTGCGCCACGGGCTGGTCCGGCTATCGCCGTCAGCTCACCACCGGCGAGATCGTGAGCCAGTACCGGGGCGCCCGGCGGTGGGCCGCGGAGCACGGCATGGGACCGATCACGAACGTGGTCTTCATGGGGATGGGTGAGCCGCTCATGAACCGGCGGGCCGTGATGTCCGCGCTGACGCTCCTGAACGCCGCGTACGGCCTCGGGGCGCGGCGGATCACGATCTCGACCGTGGGTGTTGTGCCGGGGATCCTGGAGCTGGCCGAGCGGCCGGAGCAGTTCCGGCTGGCCGTCTCGCTCCACGCCCCGAACCACGAGCTCCGCGAACGCCTGGTCCCGATCGAGAAGAAGTACCCGCTCCCGGTGCTGTTCGACGCGCTCCGCCGCTTCGAGGAGGCCGGCGGCCGGCGGATCACGTTCGAGTACGTGATGATCGACGGGATCAACGACTCGCCCGGGCTCGCAACGGAGCTGGCCGAGCTGGTGCGGCCCTTCCCGTCCCACGTGAACCTCATTCCCTACAACCCGGTGCCGGGGACGGGGTGGAGGCCGACGCCGCCCGCGCGCCTGCGGGAATTCGTCCGGGTGCTGGAGTCGCGGGGGATACCGGTCACGGTGCGGGAGCCGCGGGGGCGGGACATTGCGGCCGCGTGCGGCCAGCTCCGGGCCGAGTACGCGCTCGTGCCGCCGAAGCCGTTCATTGCCCTCACCCGTCGGGCGCCGGCGGCAACCCCGGCCACCACCGCCTGACTGCGTCCGCCGGGGGCGCTGCGCGGTCGGCGCGTCCGGGCGGAGACCGGTGCCAAAGGCCGGCTCGTTCTCCGGGCGACGTTGCGCGAGCCGGCTCACCGGCGGTGAACCGCCCTCCGAGGCCGGGCCGCGTTCGCGGTCAGCGATCCAGCAGCCGATCGAGCCACCCCCGCACCCCGCCTCCCTCCACCGCCGCTTCCGGCGACCAGTCGGATGCCAGGACCACCGTGACATCCAGATAGAGGTTGGAATCGGGCCGGCTGACCACGTTCCGGATCCCGAGCGCATCCGCCACGGCCCGGGCCGCGGCGAGGTTGCCGGTACGGTCGATCACCACCGAGGAGTCGGCCCGGTCGCCCGTCGCGTTGCCGAAATAGACGACGTCGAACCCCCGGGCCCGGAGTCGTTCCGTGCCCCGCCGGGCGAGGCCCGGACGCCCCGCGGCGTTCAGCACCTCCACCCGGACCCGCTCGCCCGCGCGGTCCGCCCGCGCCGGGTCCGCGGCACGGGTCCAGCCCCCTGCCCCGCCCCCCGGCTCCCGCGCGGCCGGCGGCACGGCAGCCGCACCGCCGCCCCCCGCGCCCCGCCCCGCATCGAACTGGATCGGGAGCCTGGGCTCCCGCAGCCCGGACACGAAGGAGCCCACGAACGCGGAAACCGCGAGCAACGTGACGATGAGCAGCAGGATCTCCAGCCTCGAGCGCACAATCAACCCACGACGGGAAGTTCGTTCCAGAACTGGATCGTCTCGAGCCTGAGCCGCCGCCGGCCGACGAGCAGGTACGCGATCCGCCGCTCGACCACCGTGGCCAGCACGGCATCCATCGCCTCCGGCATGCGCGCCCGCAGCGCGGCGCGCCCGCCCGGGTCGAAGGTGCGGCCCGGCTCGAGAAAGTCCGCCAGATACAGCGCCCGGCCGAGCCGGTCGAGGGAGGGGTGGCCTATGGTGTGGTACGCGATCGCACGGAGCAGCGATTCGTCAGCCACACCGTCCTGCCGGAGTCTGACGGCGGCCGCGGGGCCGTGCACGAGCGGAGGCGGCAGGTCCCGGAGCTCCGGCGGGAGCAGCCCCCGGATCCGCTCCGGGTCCGCGTCCCGCAGCGCGTCGTGCAACCAAGCCGCCGCCCGCCAGCGCACCCGCTCCGCTCCGTCCAGCCCGAGCCCTTCGGCCCACGCGTCCATGAGCGCGGCGACCCGCGCCATGTGCGCCCGCCGCGCCTCCCCCGCCTCCGCCCAGGCCGGCAACCGGCCGGCCGCCGCCGCTTCAATCATGGCCGCGCCGCACGTACGGCTCCAGCACCGCCCGGTTCCGGATCGCCGTCGACACGATGTAGTTCCAGCCCTTGAGCTCGACGCCGCTGCCGATGCGGCTGTCGATGATCCGGCAGCCGGGCCCGATCACCGTCTCCGAACCGATCGTCGTCGCGCCCTCCAGGACGACGCCCGGGTAGATCACCGTGTCCGGACCCACGGTCACGTCCACGTCCACCAGCACCGTCTCCGGGAGCAGGAACGTGACGCCCTCATCCATGAGCGCGCGCACGATCCGGTCGCGCACGATCACGCCCGCCCGGGCGAGCGCGGCCCGGTCCCGCACCGCGAACGTCTCCCCGGGATCCCCGGGAACGGTCTCCTCGCACCCGGACGCCAGCGCCTCGAGCCCGCCACCGTTCCCAACGCGGCCCGCCACCTCCGACCGGTCCAGCCAAACGGCGAGCGGCTCGCCGCCGGCTCCCCGCAGCACCCGGCCGGTCGGACCGCCCCGGAGTTCCGCGAGCGACGTCGACAGCGCCGCCGCCGTCGCGTCCACGAAGAGCAGCCGACCCACCGAGGGCTCCAGCCGCTCCTCCAGCGCGGCCGACCAGCCCCCTTTGCGCTCCAGCGGCACCACGCCCGCCGGGAGCCCCGCCACTACGGCGGGATCCACCGGCACCGCGGTCACGAGCAGGAGCTGGCGCGGCGGAGGCGAGAGGGTGGCCAACGCGCGCAGGACGTGCCACGCCAGGATCCGGCCGGCAAGGGGATGGAGGTAGGTCGGCACGCGGGAACAGAGCCGGTCCTCCCCCGCGTCCCGCAAGGCCAGCGCGATCCCGGCCCAGTCCCCCGCCTCCGGGCCCTCCATCATTCCAGGATCAGGTTGTCGATCAGACGCGCGTTCCCAACGTACGCCGCCACCGCCAGCACGCAGCCCGCCCGCGCCTGCGCCACGGGCTCCAGCGTCTCCCCGTCCACCAGCTCCACGTACTGGGGCCGCACCCGCTCGTCCCCTTCGAGCTCCGCCCGCGCCAGGGAACAGAGCACGACCGCGTCCCGCTCCCCTCGCCGGTACGCCTCCCGGGCCGCGGAGAGGCCGCGCCAGAGCCGAAGCGCCCGCTGCCGGTCATCGCCCGTGAGATACGCGTTCCGCGAGCTCATGGCGAGCCCGTCCGGCTCCCGAACCGTCGGCGCCACGTCGATCACGATCGGCATGTCCAGGTCCGCGACCATCCGGCGGATCAGCACGCTCTGCTGATAGTCCTTCTGCCCGAATACGGCCACGTCCGGCTGCACGATGTTGAACAACTTGGCCACCACGGTCAATACGCCCTCGAAGTGGCCGGGCCGGAACGCGCCGCACAGCCGGTCCGCCATCGGACCCGGCACGACGCGGACGGCGGGCTCCCCGTGCGGATACATCTCCCGCACGTCCGGGGCGAAGACGATGTCCACGCCACGCCCGGCCGCAAGCTCCACGTCCCGGTCCAGCGTCCGCGGATAGGCGGCGTAGTCCTCGTTCGGGCCGAACTGCAACGGATTCACGAAGATGGAGAGCACCACCAGGTCCCCGAGGCCCCTCGCCCGATCGACCAGCGAGAGATGCCCCTCGTGCAGCGCGCCCATGGTGGGCACGAGCACGACGCGGCCCCGGCTCCCCGTATCCGCACGCGGCTCCCGGTCCGCGGCACGGCCGGCCCGGTACGCCGCGACGAGCTGACGTAATTCGACGCAGGAATGGACGATTCTCACTCGAAAGAATGCTCCGGACCAGGATATTCTCCAGCACGCACCGCCCGGACGTACGAATCCAGACCCGCCCGCGCGGCACTCGCCAGGTCCGCGAACCGCCGGAGAAACCTCGGGCTGAACCCCTCGTTCAAACCGAGCATGTCGTACAGCACCAGGACCTGCCCGTCCGTCTCGGGTCCGGCGCCGATCCCGATCGTCGGGATCTCGAGCGAGCGACTGACTTCTCCGGCCAGGGCCGCGGGCATGAGCTCCAGCACGAGGGCGAAGCAGCCGGCCTCCTCGAGGCGGCGCGCCTCGGCCTTCAGCCGTTCCGCATCCTCGGCGGCGCGCCCCTGGACCCGGTACCCACCGATCGCGTGCACCGACTGCGGCGTGAGCCCGATGTGCCCCATCACCGGGATCCCGGCGCGGACGAGGGCGCGCACGTGGCGGGCGGTCTCTTCGTCCCCGCCCTCCAGCTTGACGCCGCTGGCGCCGGTCTCACGCATGATGCGGCCGGCGTTGCGGAGCGTCTCTTCCGGGCTGACCTGGAACGACAGGAAGGGCATGTCGACCACGAGGAAGGCCCGCTGCACGGCGCGCCGCACGGCGCGGCCGTGGTAGATCATGTCGTCCAGGGTGACGGGGAGTGTGGAATCGTGGCCGCAGACGACCTGTCCGAGGGAGTCGCCGACGAGGACGATGTCGACGCCAGCGCCATCGACGAGCCGTCCGAACAGGAAGTCATAGGCAGTGAGCGCGACGATTTTATCGCCGCGCCGTTTCATCTCACGGAGATCGCGGACGGTGACTCGCCGCGTCCGCTCCGCGCCGTGAACGCTCATCTGCGCCGCCTTCCCCTGCCGGGCGGTTCTACGGAACGCACGTAATGGCGCGCGCCTTCGAGTTGACGATGGGGGGAAGCTAGCGTCAATTTCGGGGCGTGTCAAACCCGATTCGCTACGATCCGATCCTGGTCCGCTACCTTGCGGCGGAGCTCTCCGAGCGCCTCGCAGGACGCCATCTCCTTGCCCTCCGGTTGGACTCGGATCCGCGGCGGGCGGTGTTCGATTTCGGCGACCTGGCGCTGATCTGGGAGCTGCACCCGAGGCGTGGCGCGGTGCGGTTGGCGGCGCCGGCGGACGCGGCCGGCGGGCGGCGCCGGGCGCGGTTCGACCGGGACGCGACGCCGTACCGCCGGCGGGTGCGGGTGGTTGACGTCCGAGCGGTGCCCGACGAGCGGCTGCTGGAGGTCCGGGTGACCGGAGGCCGCGTCGTCGTGGAGCTGATGACGAACCAGTGGAACGTGCTGGCGCTGGACGAGGAGGATCGGATCCTGGCGGTGCTGTGGCGGAGGGAGGCGGGGGGTCGGCGCCTGGCGCCCGGCGCGGCGTATTCGCCGCCGCCGGCGCAGCGGCGCGCCGGGCTGGACTCGCCGCTCACCCCGGAAGAGTGGCGCGGGCTGCTGGAGCCGGTGGCGCCGGAGGACCGGCCGGGGAGGTTGATCCGCGACGTCGCCTACATGAGCCCCCTGAACGCGGCGCCGGTGCTCGGCGAGGCCGCGATCCGCGCCGACCCCGCCGCCCTGGAGGGGGCGTACGAACGCTACCGGGCGCTCGTCCGGTTCGGGCCTGCGGAGCCGTGCGTGCTGAACCTGGGCGGCGCGCGACAGCCGTACCCGGTCCCGCCGGGCGGGGTCTGTGAAGCGCGGTATCCCACGCTACTGGACGCCATTGCCGCTGCTGCGGGTCCGGTCGAAGGTGAGGCGGAGCCCGCGGCGCCCGCGGTGCCGGCCGAGCTCCTCGAGCGGGCCCGGGCCCGTCTGGCCCGCCTGGATGCCCGGATCGACCGGATGCGCCGGGAGCTGGCGGAGGCGGCGCCCGAGGCGGCGGCGCTGCGCCGGTCCGCGGACCTGCTCCTCAGCCAGCTGTACCTGGTGCGCAAGGGGATGACGGAGGTGCAGATCTCCGACTTCGAGGGCGGGACGCTGACCGTGGCGCTGGACCCGTCCCTCCCGCCCTCGGACAACGTGCAGAGGATCTACGAACGGGCGAGGAAGCGGGAACGGGCGGCGGAGCGGATTCCGGACCTGATCCAGCGAGCCGAGCCGGAACGGCGAGTGCTGGAAGCCCTCGTCGAGCGGGCGCGGACCGATCCCGCGGCGGCGGCGGAGCTCGCCGCGGTCATCGGCGAGGCCCCGGGCGAGCGCAAGGGCGCGGGCGGCGGGGAGGCCCCTGCCCTCCCCTACCGTCGCTACCGCACGAGCGGCGGGCTCGAGGCCCGGGTCGGGCGGAGCAGCCGCGCGAACGACGAGTTGACCTTCCACCACTCGTCGCCGAACGACATCTGGCTGCACGCCCGGGACGTGGCCGGCTCCCACGTGATCCTCCGCTGGAGCGACCCGGAGGCGAATCCCCCGCGCCGGGACCTGGTCGAGGCCGCGGTGCTGGCGGCGCTGCACAGCCGCGCGCGCACGTCCGGGACGGTTGCTGTGGACTGGACCCGCCGCAAGTATGTACGGAAACCGCGCAAGGCGCCGCCCGGGCTGGTGGTGCCGGAGCGGGTCCGCACGCTCTTCGTGGAGCCGGACCCGGAACTCGAGCGGCGTCTCCGGGTGTCATGACGCGCCGTGATTTCGGGCCGCGCCCCCGGCGGAGATGGGGTTCCGGCCGGCCCGCGGCGAGCCGAATCAGCACACGAAGACAGAGGAGTGATCGATGCGACGTCTTCCAGCCGCGATCGCGGCAGCAGTGATATTCGTCCTGCCCCTGTCCGCCGCCGCTCAGCAGGCGGATGCGAACGGCCTCCCGCCGGGCATCGGCCCGGCCCAGATCGACGCCGGCGCGGCCATTTTCCGGGGTCGCGGCAACTGCTTCGTCTGTCACGGCGCGTCCGGCGAGGGCACGATGCTAGGCCCGGCGCTCAAGGGCGGGGAGTGGCTGCACATCAAGGGGGGCTTCGAGGAGATCGTGGCGCTCGTGCGCTCCGGCGTGCCCAAGCCCGTCAAGTTCCCCGCGCCCATGCCGGAGATGGGCGGCGCGAAGCTGTCGGACGAGGAGCTGCGGGCGGTCGCGGCCTACGTCTGGACGCTCTCCCGCACGGGTGACGGGGGTGCGGGCGGGGGGAGCTGAGGCCCGCTGTACAGCACGCCGCCCCGGCGGTCTGCGCCCGTCCATGGTCATCCGGAATCGGGACGTAGCGCTGGATGGGATCGCGGGGACCGGGCGGGGCGGCGCCGGGTCCCGCGGGCGCCGAACCGGCCCGTATCGGGTCGTACGGGCGCGCATCCTGGCGGAACAAACGAGTGTCTATCGAGCGAAAGCGCTCGACATTCCGTTCCGCTGACCGGCGCAGGGTCCGGTTGTCGCTCGGCAGCGCCGGCACCCGCGCGCCGGCGCCGGAACCGGCCTCACCGCACGCGGTCGATCGCTTCGCGGAGGGTGCGGAGGAACGACGTCGCCTCAGGGATGCCGCCCCGGTCCAGCGCCTCGATCAGGGCGCTGCCCACCACCACCCCATCCGCCACCTGGGCGACCCACGCCGCCTGTTCGGGCCCGGAGATCCCGAACCCGACCGCGATCGGCACGTCCGTGGCGCCCCGGAGCGCGGCCACCTCCGTGGCGAGGTCCGCGCGCAGGTCGCGGGTCGCGCCGGTCACGCCCGTGCGGGAGATGTAGTAAAGGAATCCCCGCGCGCGCCGGGCGATCGCCACCGCCCGGTCGATCGGCGTGGTCGGCGCAAGGAGCCGGATCAGCGGGATGGGCGAGGCCTCCACGAGTGCCTCGAACTCGGGATCGCACCCGTACGGCAGGTCGGTGAGGAGGAAGCCGTCCGCGCCAGCCGCCACGGCGTCCGCAAGGAAGCGCTCGATGCCGTACGCCAGCACCGGGTTCAGGTAGCTGAAGACGACGACGCTCGCGTCCCGCTCCCGCCGGAACCGCGCCAGCGCGTCCAGCGTCCATTCCAGGGTCACGCCCGCCTCCAGCGCCGCCTGGGTCGACCGCTGGATCGTGGGACCGTCCGCCAGCGGATCGCTGAACGGAACGCCCAGCTCGATCACGTCCGCGCCCGCGTCCACGAGGCCGTGCAGCAGTTCCACGGTGTCGGCCGGACGGGGGTAGCCCGCGGTGACGTAGGGAATCAGGGCCCGCCGCCCCGCCGCGCGCCAGGCGTCGAACCGGGAGGACAGGCGGTCTGTCTCAGAGGAAGTATTCGCCAACGTTGATACCGTACTTCTCGGGGTCGGTCGTCTTGATGATCGTTCGCTTCGGATGGCCGGTGACCGGGTCGATCTCCGACAGGTCGGCGAGCACCGGCTCCGCCAGCGGGATCCCCATCGGATCCGCGATGATCTTGACCACCGGCTGGTGGATGCGGCTCGGATCCGGATTCGGCTCGTACACCACCGCCAGCTCGTAGGTGTCCAGGATCACGAGCGTGCCCACCGGATACACGCCCGTGACGTTGATGAAGGCCTTGACCACGAGCGGGTCGAACCCGCGCTTCGGGTTGTTCTGCATCTCGGCGAGGACCCGGTCGGGCGGCCACGGCAGGGATTGGTAGCTCCGGCGCGACGTCGCCGCGTCGAACCCATCGGCCACCGCGACGATCCGGCTGAAGAGCGACGGCGTCCGCTTCCGCCTGTTCCTCGGGTAGCCCGTGAGGTCGATCTTCATGTGGTGCTCGTACGCCATCAGCATGGCGCGGTACGGCACCTCCCCGAAGCCGTTCAGGTTGAAGAGCGCCAGGAGACCTTCCGTGGGATGCTCGCGGATCGCGTCGAACTCGTCCTCCGTGAGGCCTTCCGCCTTGTTGATGATGTCCGGGTCGATCCGCATCTTGCCGATGTCGTGGAACAGCGCCCCCAGTCCGAGCTCGTACAACTGGAGCTTGGACAGGCCGAGCTTCTGCCCCAGCACCACGCTGAAGATGCACACGTTCACGGAGTGCGTGAACGTGTACTCATCGAAGTCGCGCAGCACGGTCATGCCGATCATGGAGCTCTCGTCGTTGAGCACCTGATCGACGATGCTCTGCACCGCGCGCTTGACTCGCCGGACGTTGACCGCCTTGCCCAGCCGGAAATCGGTGAGCACCTCGCGGGCGACCTGGACCGACTGAACGTACGTCTTCTTCGCGAGCTCCCGGGAGCGCGTGTCCGTGCCCGGGCGCTGGTCCGGGTCCCGCGTCGGCGAGACCGTGATCCTGGAGACCGGCGTATTGGCGAGCCGGGCCGTGAACCGTTCGAAGGGGTCGGCGGACTCGGGCGGGTCCTGGAGGAGCAGGCTCAGGAACGGGGCCCATTCGTTCCGGGACACGGCCGGGTCCACGGTGACCGTGCCCACGCCGTGCCGGGCGAGCGCGTTCCCGAAGAAGGACACGGCCGTGTAGTTCGAGAGGTCGAGCCGCAGCCGGGCATCGTTCAGGAACACGAAGTCCCCGATGAGCTTCAGCTCGAGCGTCCCCTCGCGCTCGATCACCCGCATGACCGTGCGGTGCAGCTCATCCAGCGCCTTCTGCACGGCGGCGTTCTCGACCGGATAGAGCTTCAGCGCCTGGGCCGCGGCGTGCATGCCGATGAGCAGCGCCTGACCCTGGACCTGGAGCGACCCGCCGCCCCGGACGATGGGTGGTTGCGGCGTGCTCATGTGCCGGTCGCCTCCCGGCGCAGCGCCCGGTTCACCGCCGAACGGACGACGGGGTCCGCATCGCTCCCGGCCCGCTGGAGCGCGGCCCGGGCCGCCGGCGAGCCGATCTTGCCGAGACCGATGGCGGCGCACGCCCGCATGTCCGACGGCTCCCGCCGCCGCAGCAGACTGCGGCCGTTCAGGATCCTGTCCAGGAAGGGGACCCCCTCGTTCCCGGCCAGGGAACCGTAGGCCTCGAAGAAGGCGCGCTTCTCCGTCAGATCCGCCTCGCGCAGGCCGCGCCCCTTGATGATCGCCTCGAACCGCTCGCGCACGCTCTGGATCCGCAGCTCGCCGAGCCCCCGCGCGGCCGTGATCCGCACGTCCCGGTCAGGGTCCTCCAGCGCGCGCTGGAGCGGCTCGATGGCCTGGCTGGACCGCAGGTCGGCAAGAGCGGCCACGGCGGCGCGACGCACGTCCACATCCGGCGAGTCCATGAGCTTCGCGAGCCCGGGCGCGGCCGACGCAATGCGCAGCCGGCCGACGAGGCGCGCCGCGCCCCTCGCCACCGTCGCATCCGGCGACTCGAGCAGTCCGACGAGGTGGCTCACCTGCTGCCTCGCCAGATGCTCGATGGCCGGGGGCAGCCGCTCGTGCAATGCCTGGGACTTCGCGGTCTCCGCCGCGCGGATCAGGACCGGCAGCGCGATCGGCCGGAGGTGCTCGAGGAACACGGCCAGGTCCTGCACGTCCACCACCACCCCGCCGCTCTGGATCGAATCGATCAGCTGCCCCAGCACCTCGGGGTCGCTCATCTCGTCCAGCAGCCGCCCGACCGCCACTCGCTGCGCCTCCCCGAGCCTCGGCGGATTCGCCGCCAGGATCGCGTCCAGCTCCCGCAACACGTGCGTGGCCGCCGCGAGCTCGCCCCGGGCGAGAAAGTTCGGCAGGAGCTGGCGGAGGATGTCCAGGATCTCCGTCTGGCGTTCCGACTTGCCGTCCTCCAGACGGTCGAACAGCGCGTTCAGGACGTCGGTCCGGAGATCCCGGCTCCACTCCCGCTCGACCTCCTGCTGCAGCGTCTGCAGCTCGGCGTCGTCGAGGAAGTACAGGGTCTCGTCGAAGTCCTCCCGCGTGATCGATGCGACGATGTCCCCCGCCGACGCCTCGCCCGGCGACCACGCCGGCTCCAGGTCGCCCATGAGGTCCGCCGCGATCCGCTCCCGCCCGATCGCCGGCGTGCTCGGGTCCGGCACCCCCGGCAGCTCGAGCCCCTCCGCCAGGATGTCCACGTACCCGTACTGGAACGACCCGAAATCCTGCTCCCAGAGGAGCGTCACGAGGTCGTCGCCCATCCGGTCGGTGACGCGCGCCTTGTGCACCACCGCGAGGAACTTCTCGATCTCGTCCTCGAAGCCCGGGAGGAGCTTGAGATGGCGGACCCCGTCCTTGTAGAAGAGGTAGGGCAGGCTGTCCCGGCTGTCCGCCGGCGCGACGACCTCCTCGCCATAGCGGAAGCCGGCCTCGTCCACGATCAGCTCCAACGCCGAGGTCCTGCGCCAGAGGTCGGCCAGCGTGTTCTTGAGGCCGTCGACGAAACGCTGATAGACCGGGTTGTTCGACTCGTAGATCTGGAACGCCCGCACGCTCTTGGCGAGCTGCAGGAGCAGGTCGGCCACCTCGGATGCGGAGAGATCCAGATCCGGCTCCGCGGCCGACTGTACCCCGGTGGTCGGTGGTACTGGTTCCGTCACGTGCTACAAGCGCTGTCGGTCACGGTGCCAGGTCCTTGCCGGTGAGCGCGGCGACCTGGGCCACGTCCTTGTCCCCCCGGCCACTCAGGCAGACCACGATCGGACCGGCCCCGACCCAGTTCGGCCCTTCACGAAGCAGGTAAGCGACGGCATGGGCGCTTTCCAGCGCCGGAATGATCCCTTCGAGGCGTGCCAGCGTCCCGAACGCGTCCAGCGCCTCACGATCGGTGACGGTCACGTAGCGGGCGCGGCCAACGTCCTTCAGGTATGCATGTTCGGGCCCCACGCCCGGATAGTCAAGGCCGGCGGATACGGAGTGCGCCGGCGCGACCTGCCCGTCTTCCGTCTGGAGCAAATAGCTGTAGGAGCCGTGGAGCACGCCCGGCCGGCCGGCGGTGAGGGACGCCGCGTGCCGCCCGGTCTCGACCCCGTCTCCGGCCGCTTCCACCCCGATCAGCTCCACGGACGGCTCGTCCACGAACGCATGGAAGATCCCCATGGCGTTCGACCCGCCGCCCACGCACGCGACCACCTTCGCCGGGAGCCGGCCCTCCGCCGCCTCGAGCTGGGCCCGCGCCTCCTTGCCGATCACGGCCTGGAAGTCCCGCACCATGCGCGGGTACGGGTGCGGCCCGACCACGGAGCCGATGATGTAATGGGTGTCCGCCACGTTCGTGACCCAATCCCGGATCGCTTCGTTCGTGGCGTCCTTGAGCGTACGCGTACCCGACTCGACCGTCCGGACCTCGGCGCCGAGCAGCTCCATCCGGTAGACGTTCAGCGCCTGCCGGCGCGCGTCCTCGGCCCCCATGTAGACCACGCAGTCCAGCCCGAACAGCGCGCACACCGTGGCGGTGGCCACGCCGTGCTGGCCGGCGCCGGTCTCCGCGATGATCCTGCGCTTCCCCATGCGCCGGGCCAGCAGCACCTGGCCGAGGGTGTTGTTGATCTTGTGCGCGCCCGTGTGGTTCAGGTCTTCCCGCTTCAGGTAAACCCGCACGCCCCCGGCCGCCTCGCCCAGCCGGTCTGCCCGGTAGAGCGGCGTGGGACGGCCCACGTAGTGGGTCAGCAGGTCCTCCAGCTCCGCCCAGAACGACGGATCGTTCCGGGCGGCTTCGTAGACCTGCTCCAGCTCTTCCAGGGCGGCGATCAGCGTCTCCGGCACGTACTGGCCACCGAACCGCCCGAACCGACCAGGGGCGCGCGTCGCGCCCTCCACGACAGACTGCGACATTTCCGTTCGACTCCTCATTCCTGCGGCCGGGCGCCTCTCGCGCCGCCCGCGCCGCCGCTCCGCGCGGCATCGACAAACGCCCGCACCCGCGCGGGATCCTTCTCCCCCACGGACCGCTCCACGCCCGAGCTCACGTCCACCACGTCCGGCGCCAGCCGGGCGACCGCCTCGGCCACGTTCTCCGGCGTGAGCCCGCCCGCGGCGATCAGCCGCGGCCCCGCGCCGCGGAGCCGCTGCAGCTCGGCCGAGATCTCGGCCCACGGAAACCGCGTCCCGGTCCCGCCCGGCGCCTCCGGGCTCCAGCCGTCCACGAGGATTCCGTGGACGACGTCGCGATAGCGGGCCACGGCCGCCGCGAACTCCGCGCCCGTCCGCGGCCGCACCGCCTTCCAGACGCGCCACGGCCCGGCCTCCCTCACCCGCGCGGCGTACTCGGCGGACTCCGATCCGTGGAGCTGGAGTACGTCCAGCCCGAGCCGCTCCGCCACGGCCACGAGTTCATCGAGGGGCGCGTCCACGAACACCCCGACCTTCGCCGCCCCTCTCCCGCTCGCGAAGATCGCCTCCGCCTCCGCCACGGTCCGCGTGCGCCGATAGCCGGGCGCGAGCACCACCCCAAGGTAGTCGGCCCCGGCTTCCGCCGCCATCGCTGCGTCCTCGGGGCGGCACAGCCCGCAGATCTTCACCTCGACCGCCCGCCCCCCGGCCCTGCCGATCTCGGACCCGAAGGGTCGCACCGGGATCATCCCGTCGCGGGAGCTCGCCGCCATGCCGACTCACTCCGGACGGACGCCGCCGGGGACCGCCACGCCCAACCGCCCGGTGCGCGGCCGCCCCACCAGCGCCCGCGCGGCCAGCCCCGGATCGGACTCCCGCATCAGACTCTCCCCGACCAGCACCGCGTCCGCCCCCGCCGCGCCCATCCGGTCCACGTCCGCAGCCGCTCGGATCCCGCTCTCCGCCACCAGGATCCGGTCCGCGGGGACCCGCGCCGCCAGCCGCTCCGTCACCGCGAGATCCGTCCGGAAGGTGGCCAGGTCCCGGTTGTTCACCCCGACCACCTCCGCCCCGGCCTCCAGCGCCCGGTCCAGCTCCCGCTCATCGTGGACCTCCACGAGCGCGGACAGACCCAGCTCCCGGCTCAGCGAGAGGAGATCCGCCAGCGCCGCGTCGTCCAGGATCCGCACGATCAGCAGGACCGCGTCCGCGCCCGCCGCCCGCGCCTCCCAGAGCTGCACCGCGTCCAGCACGAAGTCCTTCCGCAACACGGGCACCCCCACCCTGCTCCGCACCGCCATGAGGTCGTCGAGGGAGCCCCCGAAATACTCGCCGTCCGTCAGCACGCTGATCGCCGAAGCGCCCGCCGCCTCGTACCAACCCGCCACCTCCGCCGCCGTGGCGTCCGGCCGGATCCACCCCGCGGACGGAGACCGACGCTTGACCTCCGCGATCACCGCGACCCGATCCCCGAGCCGCAACGCATCCGAGAACCGGCGCGTCTGCCCGGCGCTCTCCGCCGCGCGCCGCAGCTCCGCGGCCCGCGGCGCCAGCGCCGCCACCTCCGCCCGCTTCGTCTCCACGATCCGGTCCAGTACGCTCATCATCCCTCTTGCGCTTCGGTTCCCTTTCGGGTACCTTGTCTTTCGGTTCTTCTTCGCCCGCGTCCCGCCCCGGGCCGGCCGGAACGGCCGGTACCCGGCGAGGGTGAGGGCCGACCGGCCGCGAAAGCCCGGTCGCCGACGCCGGCACGCTGTGCCGCGAGTCGCGCCCCGGTGGACCGGCTCCGGCCCTTCGGGCCCGGCAGAAGGTGGGGCGGTCGGACGGGGCGGCCCGGCGAATGGCCCGCGGCCGCTGCCGGCTGGACACGGCAACACCCCGGCGTGGACGGATCGTGGATCGGCGTGGAAGAACCGCCACCGGTCGAGGGGAGCCAATCCGGGGCGTCCGCCCCGGCGATCGCCGCACCCGCGGCACCACCCCCGGGCCCTGGACTCTAAGATCGCACGACGATGGACATGATGCCACTCACCAGACGCCAGAAGGAGATCCTGGACTTCCTCCAGGAGTACCTCGAAGAGCACGGGTACGCGCCGAGCTTCGAGGAGATCGCGAAGCACTTCGGCTTCGGGTCGCTGGCCACCGTGCACGAGCACCTGGAGAATCTGAAGCGGAAGGGATACATCCGGAAGGCCTACAACGAGAGTCGCTCGATCCAATTGGTTCCCGTCGGCATGCGGACGGGCGCGGTCGAGCTCCCGCTGTACGGGACGGTCGCCGCGGGCGTGCCGATCGAAGCGGTCCAGGAGCAGGAGACCATTGCGGTCCCGGAGGACATGATCGGCCGCGGCGGCGAGCACTACGTGCTGCGGGTGAAGGGAGACTCGATGATCGACGAGCAGATCCGGGATGGGGACTACATCATCGTGAGCTCCCGCCAGATCGCGCGGAACGGGGAGATGGTGGTGGCGCTGGTGAACGGGGATTCCGCGACGGTGAAGAAGTTCTACCGGGAACCGGACGGGCGTGTGCGTCTCCAGCCGGCGAATCCGACGATGGCGCCGCTGTACTTCCGGCCGGAGGACGTGAGGATCCAGGGGATCGTGATCGGCGTGATCAGGAGGTACTGATGATAGCGAAGATACCGTTCGTCGTGGGCCGTAGCACGCGTCGGGGGCTGACGGTGGTGTTGCTGTGCCCGTCGGATGCGCCGATCCGCGGTCCCTGGACGATCCGGGCGGTGATCTCGGCGAACTGATCGGCAGCCCGGGCGCGGAACGCCGGGCCCCGCACGGACGCGGCGGGGACGGTCGAGTAGCCGGGGCGGAGGGCGTCCGGACCGGCAGAATCATGTATGCGCGGCGGGCCCTCGTGGTTCGCCGCGCATTCGTTCATCCGGCGCCCGGACCGTCCGGGTCCGCGGTCAGGCCGCCGGGACGACCGCCCGGCGGCTCGCGGCGCGGAGCCGGTCGAGGGCGGCGGCGGCGAGGCCGGCGTCGATGACGTGCTCGGCGTCGGCCACGCCCTCCTCGAGGGTTCGGGCCTTGCCCGCCACGTAGATCGCGGCCCCCGCGTTGAGGGCCACGGCGGCCCGGGCGGCGCCTTTCGAGCGACCGGCCAGGATGTCTTCGATCACGCGCGCGTTGTGCGCGGGGTCCGCGCCGGCGAGCCCGTCGGGGTCGAGGCCATCCCAGCCGAGTCGCTCGGCCGGGTCGAGGCGGTAGCGACGGAGCGTGCCGTCCCGGACCTCGATGACGTCCGTCGCGCCGATCGGGCTGAGCTCATCCATGCCGGGCTCGCCGTGCACGACCAGCGCGTGTTCGTGCCCGAGCTCGAGGAGCGCGCCCGCCACGAGTTCCAGCAATCCCGGATCCGACACACCCACCACCTGCCGCCGCGCTCCGGCGGGGTTCGTGAGCGGCCCGAGCACGTTCATGATGGTCGGCACGCCGAGCTCCCGGCGAACCGGCGCCACGTGGCGCATGGCGGGGTGCATCCGGGGCGCGAACATGAACACGATCCCGGCTTCCTCCAGGACCTCCGGCATGCGCTCCGGATCGATGTCGATGGGCACGCCGAGCGCTTCGAGCACGTCCGCGCTGCCCGAGCGGGACGTGTGGGACCGGTTGCCGTGCTTGGCGATCCGCACCCCGGCACCGGCTGCGACGAAGGCGGCGGCGGTCGAGATGTTGAAGGTGGTCAAGCGGCCGCCGCCGGTGCCGCAGGTGTCGACCACGTCCCCGGCGCCATTGAGCGGCAGGCGGACCATGGCCTGCCGGAGCGCCCGCACCCCCCCGGCCACCTCACTGGGCGCCTCGCCCTTGGACCGGAGCGCCACCAGGAGCCCTGCGGTCTGGGCGTGGGTGGCCCGGCCTTCCATGATGATGCGGAACGCGGCCTCCGCGTCGTCGGCCGAGAGGTCCTGCCCGGCGAGGATCTGCTTGAGGAATACGGAGAACGGCTGGGGCTGCGGGTCGGCTGCGGGCGATACGCCGACGGGCGCCGCGCCGGAACCGGACGGCGATGCACTCATTTCCTACGGGCCTCCGAAGGTGAATCAGGGAGAAAAGTAGACAAAGGTGTTGCGCCCTGTCAATTTCCTCCCGGTCGGGGTCTCGCCGCTTTTCCCGTTGTCGCAGCCGCTGTTACCTTTCGCCGGATGACCGAACGTGAACGGGCCGCCCGGCGCAATCCGGCGGCGAAGTTCTACGCGACCCGGCGGGACGGAGCGCGCCGGGAGCTGGACCGGCTCGAGGCGCGGATCCGCCGGGTTTCCAACGCCCGCTTCCTGTCCTTCCTCCTGGCGGCGGCCGCGCTGGTCTGGGCAGAGCTGCGGGGCCCCGAGGAACGGATCATCCCGCTGGTCACGGCGGGCGCGGCCGGTGCGGCATTCGTGGCCCTCGTCGTTCGGCACGGGCGACTGAAGCGGCAGGAGCGGCGCGCCGCCGCGCTCTGGCGAGCGTACGACCTGGCGGAGAAGCGGGTCCTGCGCCGGTGGGATGAGCTGCCCCCCGCGCCCCCCGGCCCCGCCGGCGACCACCCGTACGCGGCGGACCTCGACCTGTTCGGTCGCGCATCCCTGTTCCAGCTCGTGGATCCGGCCGGGACGCCGATCGGCCGCGCCACCATGCGCACCTGGCTCCTGGAGCCGGCGGCGCCCGCGGAGGTCGCGGCAAGGCAGGAAGCCGTGGCGGAGCTGGCGTCGCACTCAGAATTCCGGGATGAGCTCTCCGTACGCCAGGAACCGTTGAGCGGCGCCCACAAAGCCGACGTGGAGAGCATGCTGCGCTGGGCGGAGGGCGAGCCGTGGCTGCACCGCAGGCCGTGGCTGCTCTCGGCCGCCCGTCTCGTGCCGGCCGTCAACCTCGCGCTCATCGTCCTCCACGAGACCCTTGGGACACCGCTCGGCTGGATCACCCTCCCGGTCGCGTTCGGCTGGCTGCTCACGATCCGGTACGGCCGGTGGGTCGGAGGCGCGTTCGCCCGCGCGTTCTCCAGGGACCGCGCCCTGCGCGAGTACTCCGGCCTCCTCGAGCTGTTGGCCGGGACCCCGTTCCGGAGCCCGCTGCTCTCCCGGCTCAGACAGGAGCTCGAAGCCGACGGCGTGTCCGCCCATCAGTGGATGCGCCGGCTCGAACGCCTGATGGGGTTCGCGGACGTCCGGCATGCGGGGCTGGCGTACCTTCCCCTCCAGTCGCTCGTCCTCTGGGACTTCCACGTGCTGGACCGCCTCGAGCGCTGGCAGGCGGCCGTGGGGCGCCGGGTCCGCGGGTGGCTCGCTGTCGCGGGCGAGTTCGAGGCCCTCGCCGCGCTCGGCCGCCTCGCCTACGAGAATCCGGATTGGGCGTTCCCGGAGATCGCCGACGACCGCCCGCCCGTGCTCCGGGCCGCGGCGCTGGCGCACCCGCTCCTCCCGGACGATGCGCGCGTGGCGAACGACGTGGAGATCGGCCCGCCGGGCACCTTCCTCCTGGTGACCGGCTCGAACATGTCGGGCAAGAGCACGCTGCTGCGGGCCATCGGCGCGAACGTGGTCCTTGCCCAGGCCGGGGGCCCGGTCTGTGCGACGTCGCTCCGGATGCCGCCGGTCGTCCTCCAGACCTGCATGCGCGTTCAGGATTCCCTCGAGCAGGGGCTCTCCCGATTCATGGCGGAGCTCATGCGGCTGAAAGGGGTCGTGGAGGCGGCGCGCGCGGCGGACGGGGGCGGTGAGCGCGTCCTGCTCTACCTGCTGGACGAGATCCTCCAGGGGACGAACACCGCGGAGCGGCAGATCGCGGCCCGGCGCATCCTGCAGCACCTCCTGGCGAGCCACGCCATCGGCGCCGTGACCACCCATGACCTGACGCTGGCGGATACCCCGGAGCTCCAGGCGGCCGCCCGGCCGGTCCACTTCCAGGAGACGGTCCACGCCGGCGGTACAGAGCCGGTCATGACCTTCGACTACCGCCTCCGCCCCGGGCTCGCCCGCTCGACGAACGCGCTCCGGCTCATGGAGATCGTCGGACTCGGCTGACGGCGAGCAGGGCCGGGCCCTGCCCGGTCGATCGCGGCGGATCCGTTCGAGCAGGGCCTCGGCGGCGCGTGGGTTGTTCGATTGGCCGAGCCGGGATATCGCGCGCTTGGGGAGCACCGGGTCCGCGTCCCCGCGCGCGTTACGGATCAGTTGGTCGAGCGACGCGTCTCCCCGTGCGCGTACGCGAAGATCGGCTGCTCCCGCGGCTCCGCGGGCGGCGACGTCATCCCCCGCGAGCCCCCGGGCGACCAGCGACCGTTCATCCGAACGTCGTCTTCATGGGGAATCCTCGACCCGGCCACTTCCGACCGTGGGACACAGGAACGGCGGAAAGGGTTGCAGAGGGAGGGAGCCGCGGCGGCCGACGGACCGTGCCGCCGCGGCGTCAGCATCAGAACCGGTGGCCCAGGCTGGCGGTGAACCTCACGCCGCTTCCCGGTCCCTCGACCGGCACGGCGGCATATACGCCGAGGCTGCCGAATACCAGGCCGAGCCCGGCGTCCACCAAGGTGGGCGTGTCCACGCGATGGGCGCCGCCCATGCCACCGGCGAGCTGCCAACCCCGGCCGACGTCCAGGAACGCCACCCAGGCCGGAGACACCACGACGCGCAGTCCCTCGGGCGACTCGCCCCGGTCGATCTCGTCGTAGCCGAACCGGAAGTTCAGCTTCCCGCGGTACTCGGCCTGGAACAGCGCGGCGCGGTCACAACCGTACGCGGGGTAGACGGGGAACGCCTCCGTGTCCCGGAAGGTCACCCCGTCCCGTGATCTCGCTGAGCAGTCCGCCGTGAAGCCCGAAAAGCCGGGGAGCGTGCCCGCACCCCCGAGCGCGTGCTGATACTGCGGCGGCAGCGGCGAGCCGGACAGGGCCCCGCCCAGCCAGAGCCGGGCGCTCAGACGGGATTCCTCCCGTACGGCCACGTAGCCCCGCAGGTCGAGGGCGCCCAAGGTGAACGGCTCGTCGATCTCCCATGGCCCGTAGGGCGCAACATGATTCGGTCCGCCGTCGGACCCCGTGCCGGACAGGAGCGCGAACGGCTGAGTCCGGAGCGAGCCGCCGAGCGCGCGCGTCACGCGCAGGTCCGCGTACAGCCCGGTGCCCGGTTCCCGGAGCTCCGGCCGGCTGTCGAAGCGCAGATTCACCGTGATGGAGCGCAGCCGCCCCTCGGCGACCACGGGCTGGAGGCGCCACGCGTCGGCCCGCCGGAGCATCGACCACGGGTCCGCCGCAGTGACCGCGCCCTCGTCCTCGTCCCGGTACTCGACGAGGGCGGCGAACGGCACGGTGGGCACCACGTAGCTGCCCCAGACCGACCAGCCCGACCGGGCCACGTAGTCCCACGGATCGCGATGCAGCACCGCGGAGGACAGGGCGGCCTCCCACCCGGACAGCCCCCGCCGCTCGATCGGGTCGATCTCGGAGCGGATCCCCGCGCCGAGCGCGAGTTCTTCCCGGGGCCCGAACGTGTGCATGAGCCCCGCCCGGTACCCGATGTCGTCCCGCAGGTCGAACGCGCGCGTGGTTTCCGACCGGAACTCGGCCGCCGCGTACAGGTGCAGGTGGTTGGATTCGCCACTCGGAAACGTCAGTTCCGGGCCGACCCGGACCGCCATGCCCCGGATCCGGTCGTACGCGGCGCCCACCCTGGCCCGGGCGAGACCCGATCCGAGAGCCACCCCGGAGACGCCGTAGGTCGCCTTTGGCGGGTTGCCCGGCGCCGCGGGCCGGATCCGCAGGGAGGGGATCCGGGCGACGTCGCCCACGCGCGTCACCGTGCCCCCGACCCGCGCGGTCTCCGCCGCCTCGAAGGAAGAGTCGATCAGGAACACGTCCCCCTCGACGATGCCGCCCGGCTCGATCTCCAGGGCGCCGCGGATCACCGCCACCGGGCCGCGGGCCACGCCCGCTACCACGAGGGCGCCGCCCTGCACCACGACGGGCCGCGCGACCTCTTCTCCGGCCCGGATGCGGGTCGTGCCCCTGAAGACGACGGTCCCCGGGTCGGCGACGATCGCCTCCAGCCGCGCCCGCACATCCGGCGGCAGATCCGCGTCCCGCACCGCCGCGATGGCGGCGGGATCCTGCGCGTGGACGCCCGCCGCAGAGAAGAACAGCAGGATGAATACGCCCAGGCGCTTCATTATGGCCCCTCCAGAGCTGGACTCACCCGACGGCTCCCCAATGATGACGCTCGGGCGAGCGAAAGGGCAACTCAGCGGAGAGAATCGGAGGCGGGCGGCTGCGAGGGGTGGGAGGAGCCGACCCCGATGCGACGCCGGGCTCGGAGTCCGGGCCGGATTCGCCGCGGCGGAGCCGGGGCCCGGGCGCCGCCCCGTGCCCGTCACTCCCCGGGGCGTCCGGCCGTCGATGCCAGGCGCGTCTCGCCGTGCCGCAGGATCCAGAGATCCTCGGCGGGGAGCCCGGCCTCCCGCCAGGCGGCGGCAAGACGCTGCGGCGGCTCCAGCGGGTCCTCATCGCTCAGGCGGAAGGTGCCCCAGTGCATGGGCACGAACGCGCCCCGCCCGCCGAGGTCCTGGTACGCCCGCACCGCGTCACCCGGGTCCATGTGCACGGGGCGCATGAACCACCGGGGCTCGTACGCGCCGATCGGCAGGATGACCGCGTCGAACGGCCCGAGCCGGCTCCCGATCTCGGCGAATCCCCCGAAGTACCCCGTGTCCCCTCCGAAGTAGAGTCGGAAGCCGTCCGGCGTCTCCACGGCGTAGGATGCCCACAGGCGCCGGCCGTCGCCGACCAGGCTGCGGCGGGACCAGTGCTGGGCCGGGAGCGCGGTGACCCGGAGCGCGCCGGCCGACGTTTCGATCGACGTCGACTGCCACCAGTCCAGTTCCGCCACGTTCCGCACGCCGATCCGGGCCAGCCACGGCCGGTACCCGAGCGGCGTGACCCAGCGCGGCGCGTCGCCGAACGTTCGCCGCAGCCGCACTACCGTGGGCCGGTCCAGGTGGTCGAAGTGGTCGTGGGACACCAGGACCGCGTCCACCGGCGGCAGCTGGTCGAACGGCAGCCCCGGCGGCACCAGGCGCGCCGGCCCCGCCCACTGCACCGGCGAAGCGCGCCGGCTCCAGATCGGATCGGTGAGCAGGTTGAGCCCACCGAGCTGGATCAGGAACGTGGAGTGGCCGACCCACGTGATGCGGAGCTCGCCGCGCGCGGCGCGGGGATAGGCGACGTCGCCCGGAACCACCGGCAACGCGTGCGGCGCCGGGTTCGGCGGCACCCCACGCCTCAGGCGCTCCCATTGCCAGCGCAGCACGGCGCCGCCCGAAGCCCGGGGCCATTCGAGGCCCGGGTTCCTGAACCCACCGTCCGGCCCGTGGTGGGCCGGGCTCGCCCGTGGCTCCCGGGCGGCGCTCCGAGGGTCCTCTGCGCGCCCATCACGCGAGCGGATACCGCTTCCGTTGAACATGCCGGAATACTGCGAAGATCTCCCTTCGGCCAGGGTCGTGCGTCGGTCCTGCGTGTGTACCCGCGAGCCGCGGGCGGCGGTTCCAGCGGCGCGGGCCACGCGTCGCCGCGCGACGCCCGGGGTCCGCTTGACACTCCGGCCCGTCCGCGTACCTTTCGCCCCCGTGTCGCCCCCTGCTCATCGGATGGTCAAGCTCACCGTCGAGTACGACGGCGCCGGCTTCTTCGGCTGGCAGATCCAGCCGGGTGTCCGGACCGTCCAGGACGAGCTGGAGAAGGCGCTCTCCCGCCTGGCGAACGAGCCGGTCACCGTGATCGCCGCGGGGCGGACGGACCGCGGCGTACACGCCATCGGCCAGGTCGTGGGCGCGAGGGTGCCGGCACGCTGGACGCCGCAGGCGCTGCGGCGCTCGCTCAACGCGATCCTCCCCCACGACGTGTGGATCGCCGCGGCGGTCGAGGCGCCGGCCGACTTCCACGCGCGCTACGATGCCGTGGCCAGGAGCTACGTCTACCGGGTCGGCACCGCGGACGCCTCCAGGTCCCCGTTCCGCCGCCACTGGTGCTGGCCGCTGGCGGAGCCCCTGGACCTGGCCGTCCTGAACGAAGCCGCGGCCATGATCATCGGCGACCATTCGTTCGCCGCCTTCGCGAAATCGGGCCAGCCCGAACGTGGCACCCGCTGCGTGGTGTACAATGCACGCTGGACGTCCTGGGACCGGGTCGGCGTGCAGTTCCATGTGACCGCGAATCGTTTTCTGCACCACATGGTAAGATATCTGGTCGGCACGATGGTCGATGTGGCCCGCGGGCGGCGGCCGGTCACGGACATGGCGGGGCTCCTCGCCGGCGAGCCGGGGCTCGAGACGTCGCCTCCCGCGCCGCCGCAGGGCCTCTTCCTCACGCGCGTGCTGTACCCGGACGACGCGCCGGACCTGGAAAGCGCAATCGCAAGCGAGGGATTCACGGATGAAGATCTTCCTTGACACGGCGGACCTGGCGGAGATCGAGCGTGCCGCGTCCGCGGGCCTGATCGACGGGGTGACGACGAACCCTTCCCTGCTCGCCAGGGCGGTCGGCGAGGATGGCGACCCGCGCGAGATCCTCTTGCAGATCTGCCGGACCGTCGACGGTCCGGTCAGCGCCGAGGTCGTGGCCACCGACGCCGATGCCATGCTCCGGGAGGGGCGCGAGCTGGCGAAGATCGCGGACAACATCGTGGTCAAGGTCCCGCTCACCGAGGCCGGGCTGCGGACCTGTCGCGGGCTCCGGGCCGAGGGGATCGGCGTCAACGTGACGCTCTGCTTCTCCCCGAGCCAGGCGCTCCTCGCCGCCAAGGCGGGCGCCACGTTCATCTCGCCGTTCGTGGGCCGGATCGATGACGTGTCCGGGGACGGTATGGAGCTGATCCGCCAGGTGTGCGCCATCTACGAGAACTACGGGTTCGACACGGAGGTGCTGGTGGCGTCGTGCCGGCACCCGGGCCACGTGGTGGAGTCCGCGCTCATCGGCGCGGACGTGGTGACGCTGCCGCCCAAGGTCCTGTGGCCGCTGTTGAACCACCCGCTCACTGACAAGGGGCTGGCGGCGTTCCTGGCGGACTGGGAGAAACTCCCGCAGCGGGCGCGCAACATCGGCTGAGGACTCGATCCATGGGCGTGTTCTCGCTGGACCGTAGCCGTTTGGGAGCCGCGCTGCTGGCGGCCGTGGCGGCGGGCGCGTGCGCGCTGGAGGGCGCGCCGGAGAACGCGCAGACGGAGCCCGTGAAGGCCTCCGGGGAGTCGGTCGTGGCGGCGGGCTTCAGCTCGCCGGCGACGCTGTCGTCGCGGTGGTCCGGCGCGAGTGGCGCCGGCGCGGCGCAGGACCCGGTGACCGAATCCCGCCGTACGGCGATCGTGCGGGCGGCGGAGCGGGTCGGCCCCTCCGTGGTCAGCGTGAACGTGATCCGGCGGGAGGCGGTGCGGCCGCGGGACTTCTTCGAGAGCTTCTTCCTCCCGCCCGGCGCGCAGCGGGAGGTGGCCGGGCTCGGCTCGGGCGTCATCATCCGCGAGGACGGGCTGGTCCTGACGAACGAACACGTGGTCCGCGGCGCGCAGGTGGTCGTGGTCACGCTCCCGGATGGCCGGGACTTCGATGCCGAGATCGTGGGCACCGACGAGGCCACGGACCTGGCGCTGCTCCGCATCCCGAACGCCCGGGACCTGCCCGTGGCGCCGCTCGGCGACTCGGACGACCTGATGATCGGCGAGTGGGTGGTGGCCATCGGCAACCCGTTCGGGTACCTGCTCTCGAACACGGAGCCGACGGTCACGGCGGGGGTGGTGAGCGGGGTGGGACGCAACATCATCCCCAGCGGGGATGAGCAGCGCGGCTACTACCTGGACATGATCCAGACGGACGCGTCCATCAACCCCGGCAACTCGGGCGGCGCGCTGGTGAACGCCATGGGCGAGGTGGTGGGCGTGAACTCGTCCATCATCTCCGGGACCGGCGGGAGCCAGGGGCTGGGCTTCGCGATCCCGATCAACCGGGCGCGGAGGATCGTGGAGGACCTGCTGGCGCACGGGCGGGTCCGCCGCGCGTGGCTCGGGTTCGAGATCGAGGGGCCGGACGGCACCCGGCGGAACCGGTTGCGCGAGGTTCGGGTCATCGAGGTCGTGCCCGGCTCGCCGGCCGCGGAGGCGGGGCTCCGGCCGGGCATGGTCGTGAACCGGATCGCGGGCCGGAGGATCCGCAACCTGCTGGACTGGCAGGTGGTGGCGCTGGACGCGCGGGTCGGCGAACCGCTGGACGTGGTGGTGACCGACGGCGGCCGTGAACGGGTGATCCGCGTGGTGCCGCGGGACCTGCCGTCCCTGGGCGCGGAACGGATCCGGGCGCTCTCGGATTTCGAGCTGATCACCCTGACGCCCGCGATCCGTGCGGAGCGCGGCCTGGTCAACGAGCAGGGCGCGCTGATCGTCTGGATCTCGGACGCCGGGCGCCGCATCGGGCTGCGCGAGGGCGACCTGATCCTGCAGATCAACAACCAGCCGATCCGGTCGGCGGAGGAGGCCGCGAGCCTGCTGCGCCGGCTCGCCGGGCGCTCGGTGCGCGTGATCTTCGAGCGCAACGGCCAGATCGGGCTGGCGTCCTTCTACATTTCGAGTTGAGGGGCCGGGCGTGGGTTCGAACACACCAGAGGAGAACATGACGGAGGCGCCATCGGAGGTGGCGGGGGGCGGCGAGGCGGGCGCACGGGACGGGGTCGCCGGGTCGGAGCCGGCGGACCTGCCGCCCCTGCCCACCGCGTACCGCAACCCGCTCGTGGAGCGGTACGCGTCCGCCGAGATGAGCCGCATCTTCTCGCCGGCGTTCAAATTCGGGACCTGGCGCCGGCTCTGGCTGGCGCTCGCGGAGGCCGAGCACGAGCTCGGCCTGCCCATTCCGGCGGAAGCGCTGGCGCAAATGCGCGAGCGGCTGGACGTCATCGACCTGAAGCGCGCCGCGGAGCTGGAGCGCCGGTTCCGGCATGACGTGATGGCGCACGTGCACCACTTCGGCGAGGTCGCGCCCGAAGCGCGCGGGATCATCCACCTGGGCGCCACCAGCACGTACGTCACGGACAACACGGAGCTGATCCAGCACCGGGAAGCGCTGCTCCTGGTCCGGGACCGGCTCGTGGCCTGCATTGCCGCGCTCGCGGACTTCGCGCGCCGCTACCGGGACCTCCCCACCCTCGGGTTCACGCACTTCCAGCCGGCGCAGCCAACGACGGTCGGCAAGCGGGCCACCCTCTGGCTCCAGGACCTGGTCCTCGATCTCGAAGAGGTCGAGCACCGGCTGGACACGCTCCGCTTCCGCGGCGTGCGCGGCACCACCGGCACCGAGGCCTCCTTCCTCGAGCTGTTCGACGGCGACCATGCGCGCGTCCAGGAGCTGAACCGGCGCGTGGCCGCGAAGATGGGCTTCGACCGGCTCTTCTACGTGACCGGCCAGACGTATCCGCGCAAGGTCGACTACGCGATGCTCGCCGCGCTGGCGGGCATCGCCACCTCCGCCAGCAAGTTCGGCCACGACATCCGCCTCCTCCAGCACCTGCGGGAGGTGGAGGAGCCGTTCGAGGAGGAGCAGATCGGCTCCTCGGCCATGGCCTACAAGCGGAACCCCATGCGCGCCGAGCGGATCACCGCCCTGGCCCGGCACGTGATCGCCCTCACCATCGATCCGGCGTTCACCGCGGCCACCCAGTGGCTCGAACGCACCCTCGATGACTCGGCGAACCGGCGTATCGCCATCCCCGAGGCGTACCTGGCCACCGACGCGACGCTGCTCCTGGTCCACAACGTGGCCTCCGGCCTGGTCGTGCGGCCGGCCGTGATCCGGCGCCGCCTCGAGGAGGAGCTGCCCTTCATGGCCACCGAGGCGATCCTGATGCGCGCCACCCGGGCGGGCGGCGACCGGCAGGAGCTCCACGAGCGGATCCGCCGGCACGCCGTCGCCGCGGCCGAGCGGCTCAAGCAGGGCGAAGCGAACGACCTCGCGGAGCGGATCCTCAACGACCCCGGCTTCCGCCTCTCGCCGGACGAGGTCCGGGAAACGCTGGACCCGGCCAGGCACATCGGGCGTGCGCCCCAACAGGTGGACGAATTCCTCGCCGAGGTCGTCGAGCCGATCCTCGCCCGCCTCGGAACGGGCGCCGAATCTCCGGAACTGAGGGCCTGAATCCATGTCTGCCGCGGTCAAGACCACGAACCTGGACCTGCCGCTCGTCGCGCGAGGCAAGGTCCGGGACGTGTACGACGCCGGCGATGACCGGCTGCTCATCGTCGCCACGGACCGCATCAGCGCGTTCGATGTGGTCCTCAACGAGCCGATCCCCCGCAAGGGGGAAGTCCTGACCCAGATCACGGTGTGGTGGCTCGCCCGGGTCGCGGACATCACGCCGAACCACCTGATCACCGCGGACCCGGACGAGATCGTCGAGGCCCTGCCCGGCCTCGCCCCCACGTACGAGACCTGGGCGCGGCGTTCGATGCTGGTCCGGCGCACGCGCCCGATCCCGGTCGAATGCGTGGTCCGCGGCTACCTCTCCGGCTCGGCCTGGGCCGAGTACCGGCGGAGCGGCACCCTGGCGGGCGAGCCGCTGCCGCCCGGCCTGGTCGAGAGCCAGCGCCTCGACACGCCGATCTTCTCCCCGGCCACCAAGGCCGAGGAGGGCCACGACGAGAACATCACGTTCGACGCCGTGCGGGAGCGGTTCGGCGACGCGCTCGCCAGCACCCTCCGTCGCCTGAGCCTCGCGCTCTACGAGCGAGGCCAGATCATCGCGGCCGAGGCGGACATCATCATTGCGGACACGAAGTTCGAGTTCGGGCACGCCGCGGACGGCACGCTCCTCCTGATCGACGAGGTGCTGACCCCGGACTCGTCCCGATTCTGGCCGCGGGAGAGCTACGTCCCCGGCCGGCCGCAGCCTTCGCTGGACAAGCAGCCGGTTCGGGACTACCTCGATTCCCTCGTCGCCGAGGGACGCTGGAACCGCGAGCCACCGGCGCCGCCGCTGCCGCAGGAGGTCGTCGACGCGACGTCGCAACGCTACCTGGGAGTATTTCAGCGCCTGACGGGGTACCACCTGGATGAATTCCCGGTTCGGGGCCCGGGGCGTGCACCCCCAACGACGGAACGCAGGATCGGTACGTGACGACCCCCATGCGGCGCCGCGCTCGCGGCGAGCAAGACACCGGAGGCCGAACGTGAGCACCCGGCTCCAGCGCGGCGTGATCATCCTGCCGAGCGCGCTGACGCTCGGGAACCTCTTCTTCGGGGTGTGGGCCGTGGTGTCCGCGGCCCGGGGGCAGTACAACACCGCCGCGTGGCTCGTGGTGATCGCCAGCGCCCTCGACCTCCTCGACGGGCGCGTGGCCCGGGTCACCCAGACCGGCACGCGGTTCGGGGCCGAGCTCGACTCCCTGGTGGACGCCATCAGCTTCGGCGTGGCGCCGGCCCTGATCATGTACTTCCTGTTCCTGGCCGACGGGACGTGGAGCTGGATCGCGGCGTTCGTCTACATCACCGGCGTCGTCGTGCGCCTCGCCCGCTTCAACATCGAACAGGCCGGGCACGCCAAGGTGGCGTTCCACGGCCTGCCTTCGCCCGCGGCGGGCGTCACGCTCGCGACCTTCTATCCGTTCAGCCAGACCCCGTTCTTCCAGACGTACCTGACCGGGTTCCCCTGGCCGGTCCTCATGACCACGCTGATGATCCTGCTCAGCGCGCTCATGGTCAGCCACGTGCTGTACCCGGTCATGCCGAAGTTCGGGTTCCGCACGCTCAAGGGGATCCTGACCCTGGCCGCGCTGATCGCGGCCATCGTGGCCATTTTCACGGTCCCGGCGATCTTCCTCTTCCCGGCCGCCCTGGCGTACGTGGCGTACGGCGTGGTCAAGGCGTTCGTGCTCGGCTTCTTCGAACGCCTGCCGGAGCGCGACCTGCTGCTCGACAGCGACCAGGTGGACGAGGCGGACGAAGAGCGGAGGGTCATCGACTACGAGGATCTGTCGCCGCGGCAGCGGCCCTGGAGACCGTTGCGCCGCAAGCGGGCACGGTCGAAACGCGCGCGTGGCGCCGACGGCGGCGCCCGCAGCAACGAGGAGGTTCCTGAGTGAACGAATACGTGATCGATGTGAGCATTACGCCGCGTGAGGGCCTGCTCGACCCGCAGGGCAAGGTCGTGCTCAACGCGTTGCGGTCCCTGGATTTCGATGAGGTCGCGGACGTGAAGGTCGGGCGGCTGATCCGGCTGCGCATCCTGGCGCCGAACATGGAGGTCGCGCGTGAGCGGGCGGACGAGATGTGCCGGCGCCTCCTCGCGAACCCGGTCACCGAGGAATACGAGCTCGAACTGGAGAACATAAGCTGACATGCGCGTAGCGATCGTAACGTTCCCCGGGTCCAACTGCGATCACGACTGCTACCGGGCGGCCACGGAGGTGCTGCACGCGGACGCGAAGCTCATCTGGCACCGTGAGCGCGACCTGGGTAATCCCGACCTGGTGATCCTGCCGGGCGGCTTCAGCTACGGGGACTACCTGCGTCCGGGCGCCATCGCGCGGTTCAGCCCGATCATGGAGGAGGTCGTCCGGTACGCGAAGGCGGGGCGGCCGGTGCTGGGGATCTGCAACGGTTTCCACATCCTGTGCGAGGCCGGGCTGCTGCCCGGCGCGCTGGTGCGGAACCGGACGCTCAAGTTCCTGGGGCTGGACGTGTTCGTCCGCGTCGAGAACGCCGGCACGATGTTCACCTCGGCGTACACCGAGGGCCAGGTGCTGCGGCTCCCGATCGCGCACGGCGAAGGCAATTACGTGGCCGATGCGGCGACGCTGGAGGCGCTGGAGGCGGAGGGGCGGGTGGTGTTCCGCTACGTGGACGCGAACGGCGAGGCCACGGACGAGGCGAACCTGAACGGCTCCATGCGGAACATCGCCGGGATCATCAACGAACGCGGCAACGTCCTCGGGCTCATGCCGCACCCCGAGCGGGCGGTCTCGGCGCTGCTCGGCTCGACCGACGGACGCGGGATCTTCGAGTCGATCCTCGCCGCGATCCAGGGCACGCCGCTCGGCGCGGCGATCGCGGGCTGACCGCGGGCGCCACCGATACGGGAACATCGGCCTGGCTGCTGTGGGCCATCCGCGATCACGCAGAGGCCGCGGCATCGGATGCCGACCGCGCCGTCGGGTGCCAACGGCTTACGACCACACGGGAGTTGAGGGATAGTGGCAACTGCGAACATACCACGCAAAGAACCGGAGATCACGCCCGAGCTCGTGGCCGAGCACGGTCTGAGCGAAGAGGAATACCAGCGCATCGTCGAAATCCTGGGCCGTGCCCCCACCTTCACCGAGCTCGGCGTCTTCAGCGCGCTCTGGTCGGAGCACTGCGGATACAAGAACTCGAAGCCGCTCCTGCGCCTGCTCCCGACGGAAGCGCCCTGGGTCCTCCAGGGGCCGGGCGAGAACGCCGGCGTCATTGACATCGGGGACGGCTTCGCGCTCGCGTTCAAGATCGAGTCCCACAACCATCCGTCGGCGGTCGAGCCGTACCAGGGTGCGGCCACGGGGGTGGGCGGGATCCTGCGGGACGTCTTCACCATGGGCGCCCGGCCGATCGCAGTGCTGGATTCGCTGCGCTTCGGGCAGCCCACGAGCCCGCGGGTCCGCTACCTCTTCTCCGGCGCGGTCCGGGGCGCGGGCGACTACGGGAACTGCGTGGGGATTCCGAACATCGGGGGCGAGGTCTTCTTCGAGGAGGCGTACGAGGGGAACCCCCTCGTCAACGTGATGGCCCTCGGCCTCATGCGGAAGGAGCAGCTGATCCGCGCAACGGCGTCCGGCCCGGGCAATCCGATCCTCGCGGTCGGGGCGCGCACCGGCCGGGACGGGATCCACGGGGCGACCTTCGCGAGCGAGGAGTTGAGCGATGAGAGCGACGCGAAGCGCCCCCAGGTGCAGGTCGGCGACCCGTTCACGGAGAAGCTGCTGCTCGAGGCGTCGCTGGAGCTGATCTACAGCGGCCACATCGTGGGGATCCAGGACATGGGCGCGGCGGGGCTCGCGTCGTCGTCCAGTGAAATGGCGGCGCGGGCCGGGACGGGCGTCGACATCGACGTGGCGCTCGTCCCCACCCGCGAGCCGGACATGACGGCCTACGAGATCCTCCTCTCCGAGTCCCAGGAGCGCATGCTCGTGGTGGCCAAGGCCGGCCACGAGGACGAGGTCCGGAAGATCCTGGAGAAGTGGGAGCTGGAGGCGGCGGTGATCGGCCGCGTCACGGATGACGGCATTTACCGGGTCCGGGAGAACGGCGTGGTCGTCTGCGAGATCCCTGGCGAGCCGCTGGTGAAGGGGTGCCCCACGTACGTGCGCGAGGCCCGGGAATCGGAAACGATCCAGGCGCTGCGGGCGTGGGATCCGTACGAGGCGGAACGGGCCAGGCCGCTCGCCGATCCCACCGCTGCGCTCCGGCGGCTGCTCGCCTCGCCGAACATCGCGTCGAAGGCCTGGGTCTACAACCAGTTCGACAGCACGGTCCGGGGCAACACGGTGCAGGAACCGGGCGGAGCGGCGGGCGTGCTGCGGATCGAGGGCACGCGTCGCGGCGTGGCCGCCACCGTGGACTGCAACGGCCGGTACGTGTACCTGAACCCGCGGCGCGGCGCCATGATCGCCGTGGCCGAGGCCGCCCGGAACCTGGTCTGCGTGGGCGCCCGGCCGCGCGCGGTCACGAACAACCTGAACTTCGGCAACCCGCTCAAGCCGGAGGTCTACTACCAGCTCCGGGAGGCGGTGCTGGGCATTGCCGAGGCGTGCAAGCGCTTCGAGACGCCGGTCACGGGCGGGAACGTCTCGCTCTACAACGAGAGCCCGAGCGGCGCGATCTACCCCACGCCGGTGATCGGGATGGTGGGGATCCTGGACGACGTCGCACGGCACGTCACCCTCCCCTTCCGCGAACCGGGCAACGCCATCGTCCTGCTCGGCGCGAACACGGACGAGCTCGGCGGCTCCGAGTACCTGAAGGTGATCCACGGCCGGGTCGGCGGAGACGCTCCCGCGGTGGACCTGGACGCGGAGAAGCGGCTCCAGGAGCTGGTCCTCGAACTGGCGGACCGTGAGCTCCTCGCGAGCGCGAACGACTGCTCGGAAGGCGGCCTCGCCGTGTGCATCGCCGAGTGCGCCGTGGCCGACCGGTTGAAGCCGTTGGGGGTCGACGTGGAGCTGTCCGACGCGCTCCCGACCGCGGCGCTCCTCTTCGGCGAGGCCCAGGGCAGGATCGTCATCTCGTGCGCGGAGGAGCACGTGGAGGAGGTGCTCCGGGCGGCCGATCGGCACGGCGTTCCCGCCGCCCGGATCGGGACGGTCGGCGAGCCGGGCGGCACGTTCACGATCCGGACTCCGGAGGCGGAGATCCGGGCGCCCATTGCCGAGCTGGCGGAAATCTATCACACCGCGATCCCGCGGATCATGGATGAGCCGACGACCCTGGCCGGCGGGACGGGCGACGCTTAGGCGCGGCCGCAGGCCGGGAGTGAGCGGCGGATCACGGAGACCGCCGGGCGCCCCGGGGGCGCCCGGCGGTCCCGGAGCCACGGGCATCAGCGGGGGTATGAAGTAGATATGTGTGGGATCGTAGCGGTATCGGGTTTGGAACACGCCGCGGAGTCGGTGTTCCTCGGGCTCTACGCGCTTCAGCACCGGGGCCAGGAGGCCGCCGGGATCTGCGCGATCGACAACGGCAGGGCGCGCGTCGTCAAGTCGCCCGGGCTGGTCGCGGACGGATTCGACGATGCCATGCTTCGTCAGCTGCCGGGCCGGACCGCCCTCGGCCATACCCGTTATTCGACGGCCGGCGGCCCGGGCCTCGAGAACGCGCAGCCGATCGTCGCGCGCTACCACGAGGGTGACCTCGCCCTGGTGCACAACGGGAACATCACGAACGCGCGTACGCTGCGCCACGAGATGGTCCGCGAGGGCGCGATCTTCCAATCGTCCATCGACTCCGAGGTGATCGTGCACCTGATCGCGCGGTCCCGGGAATCCACGGTCGAGGGCCAGATCGCCGACGCGCTCTCCAGACTCGTGGGCGCGTTCTCCGTCCTGATCACGGTGGGGGACACGCTGTACGCCGCGCGGGACCCCTGGGGGTTCCGGCCCCTGGTCCTGGGCCGGAAGGACGACGGATACATCCTCGCCAGCGAGACGTGCGCGCTGGATCTGCTCGGCGCGGAGTTCGTGCGGGACCTGGAGCCCGGCGAGTTCCTGAAGATCGAAGGCGGCGAGCTCACTTCCCTGCCCCGCCTCCCGGCCGCCCCGCAGGCGGCGCCGTGCATCTTCGAGCTGATCTACTTCGCTCGCCCGGATTCCCGCATCTGGGGGATCAGCGTGGACCGCGCGCGCCGCGAGTTCGGCCGTCAGCTCGCCCGTGAGCAGCTGGCGGACGCGGACTGCGTGTTCAGCGTGCCGGACTCTTCGAATTCCGCCGCGCTCGGGTACGCCGAGGAAAGCGGCATCCCGTTCGAGCTCGGGCTGATCCGGAACCATTACGTGGGGCGTACGTTCATTCATCCCACGCAGGCGGGCCGCGACTTCCGGGTGCGGATCAAGTACAACCCGGTGCGGGAGGTCATTGCGGGCAAGCGCGTGGTGGTCGTTGACGACTCGCTGGTCCGCGGCACCACGAGCCGCGGGCTCGTGTCCCTGATCCGCGAGGCGGGCGCCCGCGAGGTCCATTTCCGGGTGGCGAGCCCGCCGGTCCGGCACCCGTGCTTCTACGGCATTGACATGCCGACTCGTGAAGAGCTGATCGGCGCCCGCCTGTCCGTCGAGTCGATCCGGGAGAGCCTCGGGGTGGATTCCCTCGGCTACCTGTCGGAAGAGGGGATGAGGGAAGTCGTCCGCTCCTTCGGCACGTTCTGCGACGCCTGCTTCTCCGGGCGCTACCCTGCCCCGCTCGTGGACCTGGAGCGGCGCCCGGCCGCGGCGGGGGCGCGGGCCTGAGCCCGCCGAGGGGTCCCTGTGTCCCCGGGACGCGCCCCCGCCCGCCTGCGGACCGGCCCTTCGCTTGACATCCGCATCGGCGTGGCTTACCTGTGAGGAGGTGTTGAGGCCGCCGACCCGGTCGGGAGGTGGGCGGCAAATGTGCGATGAAACGGGTCGTGGCGGCCCCAGCCCAGGGTCGTTGCGGCCCGTTCGTATTTCCCCAGATGTCGCACGGACACGGGGGTCGGATTTCCGGCCTCTCCCTCCCGGAGGCACCCATGCGGACCCGCTACGTCTATTGTTTCGGAGCCGGCCGAGCCGACGGCAGCAAGGAGGACAAGGACCTGCTCGGCGGGAAGGGCGCGAACCTGGCCGAGATGGTGCGGCTCGGAATCCCCGTCCCGCCCGGCTTCACCATCACCACGGCGGTATGCCGCGAGTACCTCGCCTCGGGCCGGTACCCGGCCGGTCTGGAGGAGCAGGTGGCCGAAGCGCTGGCGTGGATCGAGGAGGTCATGGGCCGGCGCTTCGGCGCGGCCGATGACTTCCCCCTGCTCCTCTCCGCGCGGAGCGGCGCGGCGATCTCCATGCCCGGGATGATGGACACGATCCTGAATCTCGGACTGAACGACGACACGACCGACGCCCTCGCCCGGGCCACCCGCAACGAGCGCTTCGCTTTCGACTCCTACCGCCGCTTCGTCCAGATGTACGGGAGCGTGGTGATGGGGGTGGCGGACGAGGCCTTCAAGGAGATCATGGATCACGTATGCGCGGAGGCCGGCGCCCGGGACGAGACCGGACTGGATGCGGACGCCCTGCGCGAAGTCGTCAGGCGTTTCAAGGCCCGGGTCCGCGAAGACACGGGCCAGGATTTCCCGGACGAACCGGATGCCCAGCTCTGGGGCGCCATCGAGGCGGTCTTCCGCTCCTGGCGGTCGGAGCGGGCGATCGCATACCGGCGGCTCGAGGGGATCGATGAGAACCTCGGCACGGCCGTGACCGTCATGGCCATGGTGTTCGGGAACCTGGGCGAGGACTCGGGGACGGGCGTGGCCTTCACGCGCGACCCCAACACCGGGGAGAAGCGCTTCTTCGGCGAGTTCCTGTACAACGCCCAGGGCGAGGACGTGGTGGCGGGGATCCGCACGCCGCTCCCCATCGAGCGGATGGCGGACCGGCTCCCGGACGCGTACGAGGAACTGCTGCGGATCCAGGCGAGGCTGGAACAGCACTATCGCGACATGCAGGACCTGGAGTTCACGGTGGAGCAAGGGAAGCTCTACCTGCTCCAGACGCGGAACGGGAAGCGGACGGCCCGGGCCGCCGTCCGGATCGCCGTGGACATGGTGAACGAAGGCCTGGTCAGCGAGGCCGAGGCCGTGCTCCGGATGGACCCGTACGCCTTCGACCACCTCCTCCACCCGCAGATCGACCCCAAAGCGAAGCCCACCGTCCTCGCCACCGGACTTCCCGCGTCGCCGGGCGCGGCCTCGGGCCGGGTGGTCCTCGACCCGCACGAAGCCGTGGAGCTCGCGGAACAGGGTGAGGCCGTGGTGCTGGTGCGCCCGGAGACGTCCGCCGACGACTTTCCGGGCATGGCCGTATCCCGGGCGATCGTCACGACCCGCGGCGGGATGACTTCCCACGCCGCCGTGGTCGCCCGTGGAATCGGCAAGTGCTGCGTGGTCGGCGCCCATGATCTCACCATCGATCGGGAGCGCGGCGTCCTCAACGCCAACGGGATGGAAGTCGCCCGGGGAGACTGGATCACGGTGGACGGCTCCGAAGGGCGCGTGCTCCTCGGCAAGGTGCCCACGGTGGACCCGGAGCCGACCCCGGAGTTCGACCGGTTCATGGAGATGGTCGAACACTTCCGGACCATGGGCGTGCGGGCGAACGCGGAGGATCCGGAGGATGCGCGCAAGGCGCTCGAGTTCGGCGCCGAGGGGATCGGGCTCTGCCGCACGGAGCACATGTTCTTCAAGGGCGACCGGATCCACGTGGTGCGGGAGATGATCCTGGCCGAGGACGAAGGGCAGCGGAGGCGGGCGCTGGAGAAGCTGCTCCCCATGCAGCGCGACGACTTCGCCGCGATCTTCCGGGTCATGAACGGCCTGCCGGTCACGATCCGGCTCCTCGACCCGCCGCTGCACGAGTTCCTCCCGCATCCGGGCGAGGAGACCCGGACGCTGGCGGAGCGGCTGGGCATGGACCCGGCGCGGGTGGAAGAACGGGTCGAGCGGCATCGCGAGCTGAACCCGATGCTCGGTCATCGCGGCGTGCGGCTCGGGATCTCCCATCCGGAGATCACGGAGATGCAGGTGCGGGCCATCTTCGAAGCCGCCGTGCAGGTCACACGGGAAGGGGTGGTCGTGCGGCCCGAGATCATGGTGCCGCTCATCGCGCACGTGGAGGAGCTCCGGCGTCAGGCAGCGCTGATCCGGGAGACGGCGGACGGGGTCCTGAAGGAGGCGGGCGTCGAGGTCCCCTACCTGGTCGGGACCATGATCGAGCTCCCGCGCGCCGCGGTCACCGCCGCGGAGATCGCGAAGGAGGCCCAATTCTTCTCCTTCGGCACGAACGACCTCACGCAGACGGTCTACGGCATCTCCCGCGACGACGCCGGCACCTTCCTGCCTCACTACCTCCAGGAGCGGATCCTTCCGGCCGACCCGTTCCAGATCCTGGACCGGGAGGGGGTCGGCTGGTTCGTGGAGTACGGCGTCCGCGAGGGCCGGCGCGGCCGTCCCGACCTCAAGATCGGGATCTGCGGCGAGCACGGCGGCGACCCGAAGTCCATCGAGTTCTTCTTCGGCCTCGGGCTCGACTACGTGTCGTGCTCCCCCTTCCGCGTACCGGTGGCGCGCCTGGCCGCGGCGCAAGCCGCACTACGGGCATCGCGGTCTGCGCCGGGAGTCCCCTGGAAGGCCGCGGCCGCCGACGGTGTCGAGGCGGGTGGGGCCGCGGGGCGGGCCACGCGGGAGGCCGTTGCCGAGGTCGGCCCGTGACGGCCGGGCGGCGCCTGCTTGCCCGTTCCAGCCCGCGCGGGTAGATTCTTGCCATGACGCGAGCGACGCGACATACCGATCCGCATCCCACGCGAGCGGCCGCACTGCGGCCGCTCGCGTGCATCATGGGCCTGCGCGAGCCGCATTGCAGCGATTTGGGCCCGCTCGGAACGCGGTCCCTCGCGGGTCGGACGCGTCGGGCGGCGATCCCCTTCGCCGTCCCCTGACCATGACAGCAATCGAGAAACAGCGCTGACGATGACGATCGTTACGAGAGAATTGCTCACGCGCCTCCCGAAGACCGACCTGCACGTGCACCTGGACGGCAGTCTCCGCCCGGAAACCCTCATCGACCTCGCCCGGGAATACGACAAGCCGCTCCCGGCCTGGGACCCCGAGGAGCTCGCCGACCACATGCACGTGCAGGACGCCAGGAACCTGGTGGACTACCTGGCCCGCTTCGAGATCACCCTATCGGTCATGCAGACCGCGGAGTCGCTCGAGCGCATTGCCTACGAGCTGGCCGAGGACGCGGCCGCCGAGAACGTCCGCTACATGGAGGTCCGCTACTCGCCGATCCTGCACACCCGGGAGGGACTCCCCATCACCGAGGCCGTGGACGCGCCGCTCCGCGGGCTGCGCCGCGCCGAGCAGGACTTCGGGATCCGTACAGGGCTCATCATCTGCGGGATCCGCAACATGAGCCCGGAGACGTCCCGGGACCTCGCGGACCTGACCGTCGCCTACAAGAACCGGGGCGTGGTGGCCTTCGACCTCGCCGGGGCCGAGTACAACTACCCGGCGAAGAAGCACAAGGACGCCTTCTACACGGTGATCAACAAGAACATCGCGGCCACGATCCACGCCGGCGAAGCGTACGGGCCGGAGTCGATCCACCAGGCGCTGCACTACTGCAAGGCGAACCGCATCGGGCACGGCACGCGGCTCTTCGAGGACCCGGATCTCATGCAGTACGTCAACGATTTCCGGATCCCGCTCGAGATCTGCCTGACCTCCAACGTGCAGACGCGCGCCGTGGCGAGCTTCGAGGAGCACCCGGTGCGCCTGTACTACGACGAGGGCCTCGTCGTCACGCTGAACACGGACAACCGGCTGATGAGCGCCACGACCGTGACCGAGGAGTACTGGCGGGCGCACAAGTATCTCGGCTTCACGTGGGAGGAGCTGTGCGACATCGCGCTCATGGGCTTCGCGAGCGCGTTCGTGCACTGGGGTGAGAAGAAGGAGATGCTCGCGGCGGCGCGCGCGGAGATCGACCGGCTGACGGAAGAGGCTGCCGTGGCCGGCCCAACGCCCGCGTAACCCCGTTTCTTGCTCGAGGCGACGTCGTGGCACGCCCGGCGCCGGCGGGGATCCGCCTCCGCGGCGTCCGCCGGGGCCGGGTCCGGCACCGCGAGGCCGGCTCGGTCCCGGCCCGGGCCAGGCTCCGGAGGCAGGATCCCGATGACGTCGCCCCTCAGAGCACGAGGTCCCCGCCGGGATCCCGGGCCCGGAGCTCCTCCACGAGCCGGCGCGCCTCCTCCCGGGCCTCGGCCGTGGCCTCCGCGTCCACCTCCAGCTCCAGCACGAGCCCCGCGCCCTCCGCACTGCGGCGGACCCGGATCACATCATCTTCCCCGGCCCCATCCGGGAGCAGCCACCGCGGCACCTCGAGGAACCGTTCCCCATCCACCTCGACCACCGCCAGATCTTCTTCGAATCGGTCGATGATCAGCCGGTGCGTGTCGCTCATCGTGCACTCCCGGGTTCGCAGGGGAACCTCGGCGACATCTCGGTAGAAACGACGAAGTAGCCGTCCGCGGCCACCCGGATCGTCACGATCCCGTGCTGCGGCGTGCAGTAGATGTCGATCCCGCGGCCGACGACCAGTTCGAGCACTTCCCCGTGCGGGTGCGTCGTGCCGTTCGCGCTGACCACGGCCACCTCCGGCGTCGTGGCATCCAGCCAGAAGTCCTGGGTGGCGTTGTGTGACCCGTGGTGGCCGAGCTTGAGGACCGTCACGTCCACGAGCGGACCGTAGTCCCGCGCGAAGCGCCGGTTCGCCGCCACCTCGGCGTCCCCGGTGGACAGGAACGAGAACGTGCCTCGCTCGACCCGCACGGCGAGGGAGCCATCGTTGAGGCGGCGGCCGTCGTCCGTCGGCTCGGCGAGGTACTGGGCCAGCGGCGGGATCAGGATGACTTGCGTAGCGTCCGGGCCGTCACCCAGCCAGACCCGGCGGATCGTGTCCACCACGAGCGTGGTGCGCACCTGCCGCCCGATCCGCTCGAGGAACCGCCGGTACGTGGCCGCCGTACGCGCCTGGCCGTTGAACGCGAACGCCCGCACGGCAACGGCGTCCAGCACGTGCGGGAACCCACCGTAATGGTCGCTGTGCGCGTGGGTCAGGATCGTGAGGTCCAGCGTGTCGATCCCCCACGAACGCAATGCCTCGGCTGCGGTGCGATCGTGTCCCGCATCGATCAGGACGTGTCGGGGCGGCGTCGCCAGGGAGTCCGCCACCAGTATGGCGTCTCCGCCGCCGGATGGCGCCCCCACGCGCAGCACGCGGATCGTGACCGCGGCGGAACCCGGGAACTCCCGGGCGGCGCTCGCCGGGAGCGGGCGCAGCGGGCGCCCGTCTTCCGGGACCGAATCCCGCGCAGGGGGATCCGCCTTGCCCGGTACCGACGCGGCCCCGCCGGTCTCCACGCGCCCGGCCACGCCACCGCCGCACGCGCACAGCGCGGCCAGCAACAAGAGCGACAACCATTTCATGTATGAATGATCACGAATCCGCAACTCATCCGCCAGCCCGTGCCCGGGCCTCTTGACCGAGATCCCCCTACGATGGTACCATGGCGCCGATCACTCATCAGGTAGTCGAGCAATTCCTATGTCGGTACACGAACCGGTCGCTGGACCCGCGAGTAGCCCGGTACGAGGGCAGCGGGATCCCGGACAAACACCATAATCGACGCCGGAGTCGAGTATGCGAGCTCACACCAGTACGGTACTGGACGTAGGGACGCACCACGCCGGGGCGTTCCTCAAACGCACAAACCGAATGATGTTGCGAGCCCTTGGCCGGGCGATCCCGCTGGCCGCTCTCCTGATCGCCCTGTTCACCCCGGCCGCGCTCCAGGGGCAGGGCGTGACCACCGGCGCCATCACGGGCCGGGTCACCGCCGAGGATGGCCAACCGATCGTCGGCGCAGAAATCCAGATCATCAACACCAGCACCGGTTACGTGACCCGCTCGGTCACCCGGGAGAACGGGCAGTTCCTCATCCAGGGCCTCGAGGTCGGTGGGCCCTACACCATCATGATCCGCGGTCTGGGCTACCAGGACTTCGTGCGCGAGGGCATCTACGTGCGCCTCTCCCAGGCCACCCGCGTGGACGCGCAGCTCGCGACCCGGGCCCTCGAACTCCAGCCGCTCGACGTGAGCGTGGCGCGCACCGCCGACTTCTCGCCCACGCGGCAGGGGGTCACCACGCAGATCTCCGACACCCTCGTGCGGCGCGTGCCGACCTTCAGCCGTAACTTCGTGGACCTGATCAAGCTCTCGCCGCAGGTCGTCTATCCCGCCTCGGGCGCGGCGAGCGGCGCGGGCGCGTGGAACCGCTTCAACACGATCACGATCGACGGCGCCAACCAGAGCGAGCGCTTCAACCTCGGCAGCACGGGCGGCGTGCCCGGCGGCAGCGCCGGCGGCAAGGTCGTGTCGCTCGACGCGGTCAAGGAGTTCAGCGTGATGTTCACGCCCACGGACGTCCGCCAGGGCAACTTCGCCGGGATGCTCGTGAACGCCGTGACGAAGAGCGGCACGAACACGTTCTCCGGGGGCGCGACCTTCACGTATCGGAGCAACGAGGACCTGATGGGCCTCAATCTGGTCGGCACGGACCTGCGTGAGGATCCGTTCAGCGTGAAGCAGTACGGCTTCCACCTGGGCGGCCCCATCATCCGCGACCGGCTGCACTTCTTCATCGCTCCCGAGTGGCAGGATCGCGGCACCCCGGCCATCGGCCCGGCTTACCGGGGCAACACGCCGGTCAACAACCCCTCCGTCTCCCTCGATGATCTGAACCGCATCGCCAACATCATGCGGGATCAATACAACTTCGACGTGGGGACGGTGGCGCCGCTCGAGAACAGGAATCCGCTCACCAACCTCTTCGGCCGACTCGACTTCCAGATCTCGCCGGAGCACCGCCTGGTGCTGCGCCAGATCATCAACCGGGCCGAGGATGATTCCTTCTCGCGCAACACCGGGACGTTCGATCCGTCGCCGCTCCAGCAGAACTCCGGGTTCCGGTTCGGGTCGAACAAGTTCTCTCGGGTGGCGGAGAACAACTCGACCGTGGCCCAGCTCTACTCGACCTTCGGCGGCACGATCTCGAACGAGCTGATCGTCGGCTACAGCACGATCCGTGACGAGCGGAAGGTCCCGGTCCAGGCCCCCGAGGTCTCGGTGGCGGTCCCCGAGGGCAATACGCTCCGGGCCGTGACGTTCGGCACCGAGCAGTTCTCGCCGAACAACCTGCTCGAGCAGAAGATCTTCGAGGTCGTGAACAACGTCACGATCCCGATGGGCGCCCACACGTTCACGCTGGGCGGCCGCCTCGACCACACCAGCATCTTCAACAACTTCGCCCAGGGCACGTACGGGGTCTACAAGTTCGCGTCCATCGAGGACCTCGCGGCGGGCCGGCCGATCGGTTATGCCGTCGGCTACCCGAACAGCAAGCGGAACGAGGACATCCCGGCGGACTTCCGGGTCCAGGTCTACAGCCTGTACGCCCAGGACCAGTGGGCGGTGAACGACCGGCTGACGATCACGGCGGGTCTGCGCACGGACATTCCGCGGTTCCTGGACAAGCCGCCGCAGAACGATGCGCTCACCGCCGCCCTCGCGACCGCGGGCCTGTCCGGCATCCGCACGGATGCGGTTCCGAAGACCCGCGTCCTCTGGTCGCCCCGTATCGGGTTCAACTATGATCCGCAGGGTGACCTGACGAACCAGATCCGCGGCAGCATCGGGATCTACACCGGTCCGCCGCCCTACATCCTCATCGGGAACGCGTACTCGAACACCGGCCTGGGGCTGGTGCGCCTGAGCTGCACCGGTGACGACACGCCGGAGTTCACCATGGACATCAACCGGCTCCCGACCGCGTGCCGCGGGCAGCAGGAGCCGGGTCCGGGCGCGGCCGGGACGGTGGGTGTGAACACCATCGACCCGAACTTCAAGTTCCCGCAGTACTACGGCCTCTCGGCCGGGTTCGACCGCCGGCTCCCGTACAACACGGTGCTCACGGTCGAGGCCCTGTACCGGAAGGCGATCAACGGCGTGCTGATCCGGGATCGGAACCTGATGGGTCCGCGCATGGTGAACGGCCAGCCGTACACGGATCGCAACGGCCGCGTCCTGTACGCTGACACGATCCTCCCGAACGGGAACCTGGACAACCGCCTCGCGAACCAGCGGTACCTGACCACGTTCGGCGGGGTGAACTTCAACGAGGGCGTCCTCGAGGTCACGAACCAGTCCGAGGACTACAACTACTCGATCTCGACGCAGCTCCACCGGCGCTTCTCGGACCGGTTCGAGGCGACGGTCGCATACACCTACATGCAGTCGAAGGACGTCCAGTCCATCAACTCGGACCGGGCGATCTCGATCTGGCGGAACAGCCGGCAGCTGTCCACGTCCCACGATGACCTGGTGGCGACCACCTCGGTCTTCGAGCGGCCGCACCGGATCGTGGCGTACGGCACGTACACGCTGCCCTGGGGGCTGACGGACGTGACGCTGTACTACGAGGGCACCTCGGGCGTCCCGTACACGTACGTGGCCCAGGGCGACCTGAACGGGGACGGCTATAGCGGCAACGACCCGATCTACATCCCGCGGGATGCCAAGAACACGCAGGAGATCTTGATCGGCTCGGTGCAGAACGGCCAGTTCGTTCTGGATCCTGCGGCCGCGGCGGCGTTCGACCGGTTCATCAGCTCCCAGAAGTGCCTGGACAAGCAGCGCGGGAGCATCATGGAGCGGAACAGCTGCCGCACGCCGTTCCAGCACCGCATGGACCTGTCGATCCGGCAGTCGATTCCGCGGGTGCGCGGGCAGCAGGTCGCGGTGCAGCTCGACATCTTCAACTTCCTGAACTTCCTGAACAGCGACTGGGGCCGGATCAAGCTGCCCACGCTCAGCCCGACGTTCAACGACCAGCGGGCGCTCGCTGTGCGTGGCCGTACGCCGGGACCGCTCAGCGAGTCGATGCCGCAGTTCACCTTCGACAACCGGCTGTACGACCCGGAGACGGGCGAGCCGACCCCGTTCGAGGGGCGGCTCCGGAACGTGTACCAGGTGCAGCTCACCCTGCGCTACTCGTTCTGAGAACCGGCTGACGGCTCGAACCGAGCCGGGCAGGAAGCACGGCGGGTGCGGAGCTCTCTCCGCACCCGCTTTGTCATTTGCCGGGCCGGTATGCGAGAGAGGATCAACCCGCCTCGTGGCTGTGTGGGGTCCACGAGCCATGCGTCCCGGGGAGATCTGTGGCCATCCGCGCCTGCGAAGCTCGGCACCGCCCGGCGGGTAGGTCCGTCCCGTCTGGCCGGCCTCCCGAGCCGGCACACTGGCGGTCGTCGCCCGGTGGGGCCGGCACCCGGCCGATCGGCGGCCCGTGCCGCCCGAACGGGCCCAAAGAGCGCCGATTCCGGTGGTACCGGACGCTGGATGGGGCATGGCGCTTGCACCCCTGTCGTATGCGGCGGCGGGCCGGTCGGGGCCGCATTCGGCTCCGCGCCCACGCGAACGGCACCCAGAAACGGACCTTGCGCGTGGAGGCGGGCATGGGCTCGAAGGATCGGTCGGGGCGTGGGGGCAGGGGTTGGTGTCTTGGCGCCCTCACACTGATCCTGGCGGCCGGCTGCGCTTCCCCTTCCCTGCTCGCGCCGCGGAGCGCGATCACCATCGAATCCGCGGACATCATCGAGGTCACGGACACGACCCTGGCCCTGCGCATGGGCGTGCTGGCCTCACAGTCGTCCATCTGGCGGGCGGGTCTCGACACGATCCGCGCCAACGGCTTTCGCGTGCTGGTCGCCACGCCGGAGCAGGTGCCGGGGCTCGTCGCCGGGATGGAGACGTATCGTGCCCGGCATTTCGGTGAGGTGATCCCGATCCGGGACCGGTGGGGCGCCATCGTCGGCGCGGTGGTCACGGTGGATGTGCCGCGCCTGGAGCGGCTCTATCGCCTGACCGGGCTGCCCGACGAGATGCTGGATCTGGACATCGACCGGATCCTGATCCACGAGATCTACGGGCACGTGGTGCCGCTCTCCCAGACCCGGACGATCCCCGGCGGGTGCCCGGACCCGAAGCCCGGTGCGCCCGCCGAGACGTCCTGTGCGATCCGGCGGGAGAACCGGATCCGGGAGGAGCTCGGCCTCGAGCCCCGCGTCACCTACGATCTGCGCGGACTCTCCATCGGCCGGTTCCTCTATTCCGCGCGCGGGCCCGTGGCCGCCGGCCGGGAATGATCCCCGCCCCGGCGGGCAGCGGCAGACGACGAGGGGTGGGAGGCGACGTCGCGTAATCCTCCTTCCGTGCCGTTCCACCCCCCAGGAGCGTGAGGCGGCGCGCCCGGCACCGAGCCGAACGCGCCGCCCCGGCCGGTCCGTCCCCGGCCCGAGAGCCCCGGGATCTCAGCGGGCGTCCGCCGCCACCGCCTCCCGGTCCGGATTCAGGTACCGGTCCACGAGGTCCATGTACTCCGGCGAGCCCATGAACAGCGGCGTCCGCTGGTGCAGGGATTCCGGCTGGATGTCCAGGATGTCCCGGGTCCCGTCCGTCGCCCGGCCGCCCGCCTGCTCGCAGATGAACGCCAGCGGCGCGGCCTCGTACAGGAGCCGCAGCTTGCCGTTCGGGCTCTTCCGGTCCGCCGGGTACATGAACAGCCCACCGTACAGGAGCGTCCGGTGGAAGTCCGCCACCAGCGAGCCCACGTAGCGCGCCGAGAACTTCCCCGGCTCGCCGCTGCCCACACCCTTCAGGTGGTCCACCAGCCGCTGCTGCTCAGGCGACCAGTTCCCGTAGTTCCCCTCGTTCACGCTGTAGATCCGCTTGCCCGGGGAAGGCATCCGGATGTTCGGATGGCTCAGCAGGAACTCCCCGATCGACGGGTCCAGCGTGAACCCGTGCACACCCGTGCCGGTCGTGTAGACCAGCATGGTCGACGAGCCGTAGATGATGTAGCCGGCCGCGACCTGATGGCGCCCGGGCTGCAGGCAGTCCTCCAGCGTCCCCCGCTCGCTCTTCGAGATCTTCCGGTGGATCGAGAAGATCGTCCCGATCGAGATGTTCGCGTCAATGTTCGACGAGCCGTCCAGCGGATCGTAGATCAGCACGTAGTTGCCCGTCGGGAACCGGTCCGGGATCGGCAGGATGTCCTCCGCTTCCTCGGACGCCATCACGCACAGGTACCCGCCGTGGTCCATCGCCTTGAAGATCGCCTCGTGGGCGTAGACGTCCAGCTTCTGGACCGATTCCCCATGCACGTTCGTGGTGTCGGTCGCGCCCAGGATGTCCACGAGCCCGGCCTTGTTCACGGCACGGGAGATCAGCTTCGCGGCGAGCGCTATGTCCGTGAGGATGTTGCTCAGCGCGCCCGTCGCCTCGGGGTACTTCCGTTCCTCGTCGATGATGTGCCGGTCAATGGTGACGACAGAGGTCATGGGTGCCTCCCCAATAACGTGAACGGGCCGGGATTGGACTTACGGCCCGATGTCTCGAGTTCATTCGTTTTCTGCAGCCCGTGCTTCGATTTCGTACGGGTTGTTCCGGTAACCGTACCGGAGGTGGTTCCACGCGTAGAGGAGCGGGAACAGGAATGGGTGTTCACGCCACTGGCGCACGTGCGCGAGCTCGTGGCGTAAGAGTCGGCCGGTGATTTCGATGCCGGGGTGTACGACGATGGTGCGGCCGAGCGTGACCGCCGCGGCGGGCCGGCCGATACGGGCGAGCAGGCCACCGATCCTCGGGATCAGGCGTCCTCGACGGATGGCCACATCGTGCGGAACGGCATCCGGCACCGTGATTTCCTCACGGACCAGGGTCCGGACGAGCCAATCGATCATCGAGCGGTCACGACCTCGACCGACCCTCCTCGATGAACCCGGATCGTGACGGATCCGTCGAGGTCGGTGCGAAGGACACGGACCCCGCGCCGCTCGAGTCGATCGAGCACATCCGGCGCGGGGTGTCCGAACCGATTGCGGCGGCCCACGGAGATCAACGCCCACTGTGGCGCTGCGGCATCGAGCAGCGCTTCGGACGTCGAGGTGCGGCTCCCGTGGTGGCCGACCTTGACGACATCCGCCCGCAACGAGCGGCCCCGGCTCATGGCGAGGGCATTCTCGACCGCGGCCGGCGCGTCGCCGAGGAAGAGCGCGGCGAACGGGCCGTACCGGAGCCGGAAAACGACGGAATAATCGTTCGCACGGTCGATTCCGTCAAGCATCCCGGCCTCGGGGTAGAGGAACTCGAGGGTCATGTCGTCGAGGTGCAGCTCGCGGCCCGCCCGCGCCGCGAACCATCGCACCTCGCCGGCCCGGGCCGCGCGGAGCAGGTCCAGGTACAGGCTCTTCCCGGCGACGATGCCCGGGTCCACGATGGCGCCCACGGGCAGCGCTTCGAGCACGGCCTGCGCGCCGCCGATGTGGTCCGCGTCCGGGTGGGTGAGGATCATGGCTTCCAGACGCCGCGCGCCGTGACGGAGCAGGTACGGCACGACCCGCCGCCGGCCGGCATCGAAGCGGTCGGTCCGGGGGCCGGCATCCACGAGCAGCCAGCGGCCGGCGGGTGACCGGATCGCGATGGCGTCGCCCTGCCCTACGTCAATGGCGTGGATCTCGAGGACGCCGGGAGCCGCGAGCCGGACGGCGACGGGCCAGGCCACGAGCAAGGCCAGCGCAACACCGGCGGCGGCGATCCGCCGAATGGCGGGCCGTACGCCCCGGCGACCGCCGCCGGCCCACGCCGCCCGTCCGGTCGATGCCGGCGCCATCCGGGTGAGCCAGCCGGACGCGGCGCCCGCCGCCAGCGCCGCCAGGACCCAGGATGCCACGGCGTCCCGGGGAACGAGCGCGTGACCTCCCGGAACCGCTGCGGCCACGGCAGCCACCCATTCCAGCGCGGCGAGGAGGAGTTCCGCCCCGCCGCCGAAGAACACGCCCATCCCCTCGTGAAGAGCTCCTGCCGCCAGCGTCACGGCCAGCGCGGGCACCGCCAGCGCCATGAGCGGCGTGGCCGCGATGTTCGACAGGATCCCGACCGGCGCGACGGTGCCGAAGTGCAGCGCCGAGATCGGCGCCGTGGCCAGCGTCGCCGCCAGGCTGGTCCCGATGCAATCCGCGAGGAACTTGCCCGCGTACGGCTGGAGCGCTTCGAGGAACCGCCGCCGGAGCAGCAGGATCCCGGCGGTGCCCGCGAAGGAGAGTTGGAAGCCGGCGTCGAGGACGGCGATCGGCTCGTACGCCAGGAGCGCGAGCGCTGCGGCCGCCAGCAAGGCGATCGGGTCGGCCGGCCGCTGGAGCATGCGTGCCGCGAGCGCCAGCAGCACGAGCAATGCGGCGCGTGTCGCCGCGTACGGTGCACCGAGGAAGAGGACGTACGCGACGACGACCACGGCCACCAGCGCGTCTCCCCGAGACCTCCGGAGCCGGGCCATCCGACAGAGCAGGAGCAGCCCGGCCGCGATCAGCGCCACGTGCTGCCCCGAAATGGACAGCAGGTGCGCCAGTCCGGCGCGCGCGAAGCGGTCCCGAAGCTCCGGGTCGAGCCCTTCGGTCCGGGCGAGCAGGAGCGCCTCGGCCACCGCCGCGCGCTTCGGCAGCAGCCGGTGGAGCCGCTCCTGGGCCGTGCCACGGGCGGCGAGCAAGAGCTGCCGATCCCGAATCCCCCGAGGGACGCTCACGGAATCGAGGACGAGGAGCCCCGCCCGCTCGGGCGGACGCGGCCACGCGCTCTCGTGGAGGTGCGCCCAGAACCGGCCCCTCGCGGTGACCTCCGCGCCGGCGGGCGGTAGCTCACGGACCGCGGTGCCGATCCGCGCCCGAAGCGCCCCGCTGCAACGAATCGTCCGCCCTGCGACGCGCAGCTCGCGGAGCGAGAGTGGAACGGCCCCGCCGGGTACGGCCTGACCTTCGAACACGCCCCGCACCACCACCCGCGCCCCGTCCGGGATCCGCTCCCGACAGTCGCCGGATGTCTCTCGAGCCGTTCGCTGGCCAGCGTAGACGCCCGCGGTGAGGAGCGCACCGAGCGCTCCGACCGTCGCGAGCCGACGGTCCAGGACCAGTGCGGCCGAGCAGGCGAAAAACCCGAGGACTGCCGCCGTGTGGGGCAAGCCCGCAGCACGGAAGCCGAGGAGCAGGCCGATGCAGAGAATAAGCGTGGCGCGGGCGAGCGCCGGGAGCGGACGGGTCATCGCCTCCCGGCGATCCGCCGGGCTAAAGCTCCCGGTCCAGTCTTTCCGGTCTGTCGCGGAGCATGCGCCGGACCTTCAGGTCGGTGGGGAGCCCGGCGAGGAACATGAGGAGCATGCCGGCGAAGGTGGCGCCGAAGAGCAGCACGGAAACCGGCACGCGGTACAGGACCACGAACCCCAGGTCCAGTACCACGCGCTCGCCGGTGTTCAGGTACGAGATGTAGCCGACGACCCCGAAGAGCAGGACGCCGAAGATCAGTCCAGGGCGACGGATCATGCCACCTGTCCGAGCGCCTCCGGCGGCCCGGCCGGCTCACCGATGAACGTGGCGCCCGTCGTGTCCGTGAGACGGACCGGCATGAAGCACCCGATGAGCGACGCGTCGCCGGGGAAGGCCACGACCTTGTTGGAATCCGTACGACCGAGCACATCCCCGGGCGTACGGGCCTCCCGCTCGACCAGCACCTCCACGGTCCGCCCCACCTCACCGCGGTTGATCTCGGCCTGGATCTCCCGCTGCAAGGCGATGAGCTCCTCCAGCCGCGCCTGCGCCTCGTCCGGATCCACGAACTGTTCCCGTGGCAGCCGCGTGGCCGGCGTGCCCTCCCGGGGCGAGTACTTGTACATGAAGGCGTCGTCGAACCGGACCTCGCGTACCAGGTCCAGCGTCGCCTCGAACTCCTCTCGCGTCTCGCCCGGGAACGCCACGATGATGTCCGTGGACAGCGCGATCCCGGGGATCGCTTCACGAACCATCCGCACCCGGTCCAGGAACGTCTCCACGGTGTACCGCCGGAGCATGCGCTTGAGCGTACGGTTGTGCCCGGCCTGCACCGGCAGGTGCAGCTGCTTGCACACCGTCGGCTCCGTCGCCATGACCTCGACCAGCTCGGGCGTGACGTCGTTCGGATGCGGCGAGGTGAACCGGACCCGCCGGATCCCGTCCACCCGGGCCACCGCCCGGAGCAGCCGCGCGAAGTCCCAATCCCCATACCGGTACGAGTTCACCGTCTGGCCGAGCAGGACCACCTCCGGGATCCCTTCCTCCGCCACCCGCCGCACCTCCTCCAGCAGGTGCTCCGGCGCCCGGTTCTTCTCGGGTCCGCGGACGTACGGCACGATGCAGTACGTACAGCGGTAATCGCACCCGCGCTGCACCGGCACCCACGCGCTCACCCGGGACTGCCGCCGCACCTCGAGCCCTTCGTAATTCTCGTGGGGCGCGAAATCCAGGACCGTGATCCGGTTCGCCTCCCCCGCCCCACGCACCACCTCCATGCTCAGGACCGGGAGCGCCCGGCGGCTCCGGCTCGCCGCCTCCCCCGACCCCACCGCCCCCGCCACGGCCGCCGCGGCCAATTCCGCGTCCCCGGCCGCCGGCACAGGCGCCCTCTCGCCTCCCTCGTCCGGCCGCAACGCCGCCAATGCCTCCGGCAGCCGGCGGTACCCGTCCGGACCCATCACCAGGTCCACGTACGGCGCCTTCTCCAGGAGCGTCTCCCCCATCCGCTGCGCCATGCACCCGGTCACGCCAATGATCAGATCCGGCCGCTGCCTCTTCAGCCGGTTCAACTGCGCGACCCGCCCGAGCACCCGCTGCTCCGCGTGCTCGCGGATCGCGCACGTGTTGACCAGGATCACATCCGCATCTTCCGGACGCTCCGCCAGCTCGTAGCCCTGCGCTGCCAGAATCCCCTGCATCAGCTCGCCGTCGCTGATGTTCATCTGGCAGCCGTACGTCTCCACGTACGCCTTCCGGCCACCTGCGGGAGTTTGCTTCATCGTGCGGGGCACATCCATGGTTGAATCAGCCACGTCCCGGATCGCTGCGCCGTCCCGGGCTCAATATGCGTACAGACCGACCGAGAGCGTGAACCGCCAGAAGTCCTCCGACAGCCCGAGCGTGGACGCGCCGCCCCGGCCGCCTCGCTCCAACGCGAGATCGATCATCGCACGCGGCCCGAAGTTCGCCGACTCCAGCCGTGCGCCCAGGCCGAGCGCCGCCGACCACTCCGTAGGCGCATCGCCCTCGATCGTGAACGGGAGCTGCATGTAATTGAACCCCAGGCGCACCGGGTAGGTCCGTCCGCCGGAGCCCGCGGTCTGCCACTCCACGCCCCCGCCGAACTCCCAGGCATCCTGCGCCGCCTCGGCCCCGCCGAGGCTCTCCGCGGCCACGCTCCACCCCGCCCAGCGCGCGCCGACCACGCCCAGCAGCCGCGGCGCGAGCCGCGCCGTCATGCCGCCGGCCGCCTGGAGCGGCATCCGGTACGTCCGGTCCGCCCTTTCCCCCTCCACGACCTTCGCTTCCAGGTCCCCGGACCAGATGACCGCGCCACCGAACCGCAGCTCGGGCAGCGGGTCCCACATGAGCCCCGCCGAGAACTGCGGCCCGCCGTAACGTATCCCGACCCTCGATCGGAAATCATCGATCGGCGCCGTCTCCGGGAACTCCCGCGTGATGGTCCGGTCGACACGGCCCGTGTACATTCCGGCCGCCACCCCCACCGCGAGCGACGGCGCCAGCCAGTATGCGGCCCCGAGCCGCGCCTGGGCGATCGCCCCGCTCGACTCCAGCCTGTCCCGCGTCGTGATCGTCTGTCCATCGATCACGGCGCTGCCCTCGGTCACGGCTCCCCACGACTGGTCCAGGAAGCCGCCGTAGCCCAGCCCCAGCGTGAGCCGACTGCCGAGCGGGTACATCATCTGGAGCAGGGGGAACCTCGTCCCGCCCACCTTGTCGCTCCGGCCATCGAGCTCGACGGTCCGGGCGGTCGGCTGGATCGCGCCGACGAACGAGCGCTGCCCGATGCTCGCGATCTCCGCCGGGTTGACCAGCGACCCGTTCATGCCCATGAGCCCTACGCCGATCCCGCCCAGGGCCCGCGCCCGCGCGTCCACCGGCGCGACCGGCGTACCCAACCCGCGCGTGCCGAACAGCGACTGCGCGGGCAATGCCGACGCGGTCACGAACAGAGCCGCGGCCGCAATGAGCAGCGAGCGTTTCATCGGAGATTCACCTCGTCCGCGACGGTTACCACCAACCTCAAGCGCGGCCCGCCCCCGGTGCCCCCCGGCCCCGCGAACCTCGCGAACCCGAGGGTGCCGTTCTCGGGAAGCGAAAGCAGCGCCAGCACCGTGGCCGGGTCCGGATCTCCCTCCCGCGGCGTGGTCACGAGCTGACGCACGAAGGACGTGATCGGGATCTCGATCTTGTCGCCGGCCGGCGCTTCCGGCGCGAAACGCCCGCCCGACACGGCTCTGAGGAGCGGACCCGCCCGGTCCCCGAGTGGCGCCCGCGCCAGCGGCACGGCGCCCACCGCCAGAACGTACCGCGCCTCGACGAGCACCGAATCCTCAGGGGCGTATCCTCCTCCGACCGGCAGCGGATCCAGCTCCAGCGCCGCGTAGTTCACCTGGATGTCCCGCAACGCAATGGTGCACCCCGCCGGCCCGTCCGGGCACGGCACCACCTCCGATGCCAGCGGCCGGAACCCGAGATACGTCCGCCACGCCGGCGTCCCCCCGACATGGATGTCGCCCGTGACCTCAGGTGGAGGGTTCAGGATGAACGTGGAACCCTCCATCGACACCGTCACGAACACCGTCGTGTCCGGCCGCTCCGACGGGCGCGCCTCGAACCGGAACACCATGGCGTTCGAGCGGAGCCGCGTGCCCGGCGTCGCCGCAACGATCAACGCGCCCCGGGCGTCGGACAGCGTGTCCGCCCACAACGCCGAGGTCAGCGAATCGACCCGGAACACCACCGAGTCCGTGTCCGCCGTCCACGTGGCCTCCGCAACGAACGCATCGAGCGCGACGCCCGGCTCCGACCACGGTTCCCGAACGCCCGCCGTGTCGACCCGATGCGTCCACGTGGCGCTCGGCGGATCCCACTCCTCGCCGATCCGGTACAGACGGAGCAGGACCGGTTCCGACCGCTCCGTGCGGAGCGTGTCGATCCACATGACCAGCTCGCCGCCCATGTACGTGGGCATGGTGTCCGTCCGGGTGTTGCCATTCGTGTCCCGGTACGCCACCGCCTTCGGCGGCGTGGCGAACCGCGCGAGGAGCCGCGCATCCAGCGACCCTTCGTACGCCGAGGCCATGATCCGGAAACCCGTATCCCAAGGCCGCGTGAACCCGCCGATCGCCGTGTCGAACTCCAGGAACCGCGACGCGTCCAGCACGATGTCGTACGTGCGGACGAGATCGTCCGGGATCAGCACGCCGCCTACTTCCGTCGGTCCCTCATCCGCGCACGCCGTCAGGGCCAGTGCCCCGAGCACGCATGCGCACAACCCCGCGAGCCATCCGATCTGCTTCAAGGTCTCCCCCGTCACGCGAGACGGACGGTGCGACCGCCCACGTCGTACTGATCGAACATCGCCACGATCACTGCACCTGCGGACTGCGCCCGGGACTGCTCCATCCACCCGGCACGACCGCCCGCAGCGCGCCACGCCAGCTGAGTCTCTCCTCTGCCCACCGGATCCCGAGGCGGCCTACCGCCCCTCGAGGTCGAGGCCGGCAACCCGTGCCGTTCCTGGTCCGGGTGTGGGCTTTGCGCCTGCATCCAGGGCCCTGCAGCTTCGGGTCGCGCCGAGCCGGCGTACGGACCCGATCCGCCGCCCGATGATCACTGACCCGCCCCGGCCGGCGCCGGGTCCGCTCCCGACTCGAACACGAACGGGTACGGCAGCAGAGCCGCGATCGTCCACCTCGCCAAGGCGCCGTCCTTGCCGTACGAGACCACCTCGAGTCCCGGTCCGAACTCCGCGAGCGCCTGCCGGCACGCGCCGCACGGCGGAGCCGGTGTAGCCGAGTCCGTGACCAGCACGAGGCGCTTCAGGCGACGTCGCCCGGCCACGATCGCGGCGCCCAGCGCCATCCGCTCCGCGCACAGCGTCACGCCGTAGGACGCATTCTCCACGTTGCAGCCCACGAACACGGCCCCGTCTTCCGCCTCCAGCGCGCACCCGACCCGGAACCCCGAGTAGGGCGCGTACGCCTGCGCCTGCGCCTCTCGCGCCGCGGCCAGCAGCTCAGTCGATGTCGTCATCTCTGCGCACCACGCGAGGCAGCCGGGCCGTCAGGCCCGTGAGGATCTCGTAGCTGATCGTGCCCGCCTGGGCCGCGACCTCGTCCACCGTGATCTCCGCTTCCCCGTCCCGCCCGATCAGCGTGGCCACATCTCCCGGTTGCGCCTCCGGCACATCCGTCAGGTCCACGACGGTCATGTCCATGGAGATCCGACCGATGATCGGCACTCGCCGGCCGCGGACCAGCGCATGGCCCACATTCCCCAGGCAGCGCGGGAGCCCGTCGCCGTACCCGATCGCCAGGGTACCCCAGCGCTCCCGGCCCCGAGCCGCGTACGTGGCCCCGTACCCGGTCGTGCTCCCCGGCGGGACGTCCCGCACGAACGTGATCCTGGCCCGCACCGAGGCCACCGGCTGCGGCGGCGGCAGGAGCGCCGGCGCTACGCCCGGCGCCGGATGCCCCCCGTACAGGTAGATCCCGGGCCGCACCGCGTCCGCCGCGTACTCCGGCCAGCGCACCGCGGCCGCGCTGTTCGCCGCGTGGACCACCAGGTCTCGCCGCGGAACCGGAAGCTTTACCAGCGCATCCTGAAAACGTTCCCACTGGAGCTGCGTCGGCCCCCGATCCGGCGCGTCCGCGGAGTGGAAGTGGGTGAACACGCCGGTCCACCGGACGCCCGGCCCGGTCGCCGCCCGGACCGCCTCCGACCAGCAGGCCGCGTCCCGCCAGTCGAAACCGCTCCGGCCCATCCCCGTGTCGATCTCCACGTGGAACTCGAGCGGCGCACCCCTCCGCCTCGCTTCGTTGGCCAAACGCTCGAGCCCGGCCAGATCGGACACCGACGGCACGAGCCCCGCCTCCACCGCGATCCGCGCCGCATCCGGCGGAAGCGGCCCCGCCACCAGGATCGGCCGCTCGATCCCCGCCTCGCGGCGCAGCTCCAGGCCTTCCTCCGCCGTGGCCACCCCGTACGCCCACGGCGAGAGCGGCTCCAGCGCCCGCACCACCCGCACCGCGCCCAGACCATAGCCATTGGCCTTGACCATGGCGATAATCTTGACCCGTGGCCCGACCACGCGCCGGACGGTCTCGAAGTTCGCGCGCAGTGCGGCCAGGTCTACCTCGACCCAGGCCCGGCACTCCAGGGGATTTGACATAACGCGTAAAAGGCGTCTAGTATAGGAGTTACCGTGAATTCACCGCAAGTCGACCCCACCGGCAGCCCGGAGCACCAGCCCGGGGATCCGCCGCGCCTCGACCGGGCGCTGGCACTCGTTCGCTTCCTGCGCGCCAACTGCCCGTGGGACGCGGCACAGACACCGCGCTCCCTCCTCCCCTACCTGCTGGAGGAGGCGCACGAGGTGGCCGACGCCGTGACCGATGGCAACGACCGCGCGCTCATCGGCGAGCTCGGCGACCTCCTCCTCAACGTCGCGTTCCAGATCGTGCTCGCCGAAGAGCGTGGCGCCTTCACCGCGGAGGACGTGGTGAGCGAACTCGAGCGGAAGATGCGACGTCGCCACCCGCACCTCTACGGCGGCGGCCCCGCCGAGCCCTGGGAAACGCTCAAGGCGCGGGAAACCCAACGCAGCTCGTTGTTCGAAGGCCTGCCCCGCAGCCTCGACCCCCTCTCCCGCGCCCACCGCATCCAGGAGCGGGTCAGCTCCATCGGCTTCGACTGGTCGGATTGGCGCGGGGCGTTCGAAAAGGTCGCGGAAGAGGTCGAGGAGGTCCGGCGCGCCCTCGAGGCGGAGCCGTCGCCCGCCCTCGAGGAGGAGCTCGGAGACCTCCTCTTCGCCGTCGTCAATCTCACCCGACTCGCGGGTGCCCATGCGCTCAACGCCATGCAGCGCGCCAACGCGAAGTTCACGGCCCGCTTCGAAAGGCTCGAGCAGCTCGCCCGCGAGCGCGGCATTCGACTCGGCGAGGTGCCGCTCGAAACGCTGGACGCGCTGTGGGACGAGGTCAAGGCCCGCGAGGAACGGACGCCGCCCGGCGACCAGTGACCGCCCGGCGTGCGCCGGCTACGGGTACAACCGGTTCAGGAGCCGCGGGAACGGACTCGCCTCCCGTATGTGCTTCCGCCCGCAGATCCACGCCACGGTCCGCTCGATCCCGAGGCCGAAGCCCGAATGCGGGAAGGTCCCGTACTTGCGTAGGTCGAGGTACCAGCCGTACGCATCCTCGGGGAGGCCCTCCTCCCGGATGCGCGCGAGGAGCCGGTCGTAATCGTCCTCGCGCTGGCTGCCGCCGATGATCTCGCCGTAGCCCTCGGGCGCGAGCAGGTCATCGCACAGCACCGTGCGGGGGTCCGCGGGGTTCTCCTTCATGTAGAAGGCCTTCGCGGCCTTCGGGTAGTTGTACACGAAGACCGGCCGATCATACGCGTTGGCGATGATCGTCTCATCTCCGCCGCCCAGGTCCTGACCCCATTGGGTCTCGCTCCCTTGCGACTGAATGAGACGGATCGCCTCCGAGTAATCGATCCGCGGGAACGGCGGGGTCACCCGCTCGAGCAGCGTGGTGTCCCGCTCCAGGAGCGCGAGCTCGTCACGGCAGCGCTCGAGCGCGCGTTCTACCAGGTAAGAGACGAACTCCTCCTGGAGGCGCATGTTGTCTTCGGAGTCGTACCACGCCATCTCGGGCTCGACCATCCAGAACTCGGTGAGATGACGGCGAGTCTTGGACTTCTCCGCCCGGAACGTGGGCCCGAAGCAATAGACCTTGCCGAACGCGGCCGCCGCGGCCTCGACGTAGAGCTGGCCGGTCTGCGCGAGATACGCCTTTTCCCCGAAGTAGTCCGTCTGGAACAACCCCGCGCCGCCCTCGCCGATCGCGCCGGTCAGGATCGGCGTGTCGATGCGGACGAAGCCGCGGGCGTAGAAGAAGTCGTGGATCGCCTGCTCGATCTCGTGGCGCACCCGCAGGATCGCGCGCTGCTGGCTGGATCGCAGCCAGAGATGCCGGTGGTCGAGCAGGAAGTCGATGCCGTGCTCCTTCGGCTGGATCGGGTACTCGTCGGCAATCGAGACCACGTCCAGCTTCTCGAGCGCCATCTCGTAGCCGCCGGGCGCACGCGGCTCGGCCCGGACCGTGCCCGTCACGCGAACGCTGCTCTCCTGGGTCAGGCTCTCGAACGCGTCCCAGTCCTCGGCCGACACCTGGTTGCGCACGAGCACGTTCTGCACGATACCGGTTCCGTCGCGGACCACGAGGAACGCCACCTTGCCGTGGGACCGTTTGGTATCGACCCAGCCGCGGACGGTCACGGACTCGCCCACGTGGCGTCCCAGATCCCTCACCTCACTGACGACAGCCATTCGGGACTCGTTCTCCTATGAGCATCGCCGATCACGCACCTTGGATTGCACGAAAGTTCAACAAGTTAGGGCGCCCGGGCCCGGGTGTCAATTTCCGCCGGGTGGTATGCGTCATACTCCTGACGGGTCCGGCCATCGCCGTGCTCCAGGCGTGCGGGCGGCCGATCCGACCCGCGCCCATCGACCCCGGCGCCAGGCACGCGTGGCCCACGGTCCTGGGAAATGTCCAGAGGAGCGGCTTCATCGACGAACTGCCGCCGGACGAGGTGGAGGAAGCGTGGCGCGCGGAGGTCGGCCGCGGCCTGGTCACCCCGTTGCTGGTGGATGATGACGTCGTGATCGCGAGCTCCGGGAACCGGCTGATCGCCACGCTCTCCACGGAGACCGGGGACCAGTACTGGGAGCGGCGGCTGGACGGCGCGCTGACCGGGGGCGCGATCCGGCGTGGGGCCGTCGTGTACGTGCCGGCCGAGGGACGGGAAGGCCGGCTCCATGCCCTGGAGCTCCGCAAGGGTGGTCGGCAGTGGAGCCAGGACCTGGGATCGATCCAGTTCCCGCCGAGCCTGGTCGGAGACACGCTGTACGTCGGCACGGAGAGCGGCGAGCTGGTGGCGGTCTCCACGGACCAGGGCTCGGTCCTGTGGCGCGTTCGGCTGTCCGGCGCCGCGGCGGCGACGCCGGTCCCGTGGCGGGAGAGCATCCTGTTGCCCACTCGAGCGGACACGCTCTTTCTCGTGAACCGCGGGACCGGCATGGTAGACCGGAAGCTCGCGCTCCCCGGCCGGGTCAGCGCGGCGCCCGCCCTGGCCGGAGACACGCTCTACGTGCCGCTGTTCACCGGGGACCTGCTCGCGCTCCGCCTCCCGGATCTCGAGGAGCTCTGGCGCGGGCCCTTCGACGAGCCGATCCTGGCGGCACCGATCGTTGCCCCGGACCGGTCGGTCTACCTGCTCACCCGCAACGCGGACGTGTGGCGCGTGCCGCCGGGCGGCCGCGCCGGCGAGAAACTCGCCTCGCTGGGCGGTGCGGCACGCGGTTCGCTCACCCTGGCCGGGGACCGCCTGCTGGTGGGGCGGCTGGACGGTGCGCTGTTCCAGCTCCGGACGGACGGCACGACGGTCTGGCGCTACGACCTCGAGGATTCCATCGTTGCGCCTGTCACCGTTCGGGATGGAGCGATCTACGTACCGCTGTTGCGAGGCACGATCGTGAAGTTGAGGTGAGGCACCGATGCTGCAGACACGACTGTCGATCGCGCTTCTCCCGGCCTTCCTGTCCATCCTGGCCGCCCCCCTGGGCGCCCAGCAGTTCCGGGAGCGGTTCCCCGCCGCGGATATCGAGCCCACCGGCCTGGAGGCGCCTGGCCATTCCGCGTTCCGCCCGCTGCGCGTAGCCAAGTGGGGTTCCCTGGCCGTAGCGCTGGCCACGGCCGGAGTCGGGCTGGCCACGCACCGGAATGCGGACAAGGAGTATCGCGCCCTGGAGAAGATCTGCGCCGAGGATGGAGCGCGCTGCCGGGAGCGCCGGCCGGACGGTGCCTACGCGGATCCCGAGCTCGAGCGGCGCTACCAGAAGGTGCTGGACAACGACCGTGCCGCGCGACTGGCGCTCCTGGCCAGCCAGATCAGCGTAGCCGCGAGCGTGGTCTTCTTCATCCTGGACCTGTCGCCCGACGGTTCCCCGCCGAACATCCCTTACGAGCCGCAGCGCTTCGATGTGGGGGCGCGGCCGGACGGGGCGCTGGAGTTGCGGCTGCGGCTCCTCCCGGGCAGAACCTGACCCTCGCGCGCTGCTCCCTCTGCCCGCCTGAAGTCGGCGAAACCGGCTCAGCCCGCCTCGTACATCTTCGCCCGCTCGCCGTACCGCCGCACCAGGGCCTCGGCCAGCGGCCGGTGCTCCGGCAGGGCAAGGGCCGGGTCCTGCGCCACGATCGCCCGGGTCCTCATGTGGGCGATGCGCAGCAGGTCGTCATCTGCTTCCGGCCGGAAATACCGGAATTCCGGGAGCCCGTGCTGGCGGGCGCCGAACAGGTCCCCCATGCCCCGGAGCGCCAGGTCCTGCCGGGCGATCTCGAAACCGTCGTCGGTCTGGGCAATGATGCGGAGCCGGCGGGTCGCCTCTTCACCCCCGCCGGTGATCAGGATGCAGTAGCTCTCCTGCGCGCCACGCCCGACCCGGCCCCGGAGCTGATGGAGCTGCGAGAGGCCGAATCGCTCCGCATGCTCGATGAGCATGACCGTGGCGTTGGGGACGTCGATCCCGACCTCGATCACGGTCGTGGACACGAGGATGTCCAGCTCGCCCGCCATGAACGCGCGCATCGTGGCGTCCTTCTCCTCCCCCGCCATCTGCCCGTGCACGAGCCCGACGCGGAGGTCGGGGAAGACCGTGTTCGCCAGCCGCTCGTACTCCTCGGTGGCCGCACGCAGCTCCAGCTTCTCGGATTCCTCCACCAGGGGGTAGACGACGTAGGCCTGGCGACCTTCGCGGACCTGGTCCCGGATGAAGGCGTAGACCCGCTCCCGGCTCTTTTCCGATCGCACGGCGGTGCGGATCGGCTTGCGATCCCGGGGCAGTTCGTCGAGCACGGTGAGGTCGAGATCGCCGTAGAGGGCCATGGCGAGGGAGCGGGGGATCGGCGTGGCGGACATGACGAGCACGTCCGGACGCTCGCCCAGCTCCGCGAGCGCCATGCGCTGGCGCACGCCGAACCGATGCTGCTCATCGATGACCGCCAGGCCCAGCCGAGCGAACCGCACGCCCTCCTGGATCAGGGCATGCGTCCCCACCACGAGCTGGGCGCGGCCGGATGAGATCGCCTCGAGAGCGGCGCGGCGTTCCGCCGTGCTCAGCCGGCCGGTGAGCAGCGCCACCTCCACCGGGAGGCCGGCCAGGAGCCTGCGCAGCGTGCGCGCGTGCTGCTCCGCCAGGATCTCGGTCGGCGCCATGAGCGCGGCCTGGTACCCGCTCTCCGCCGCCAGCAGCATGGCGAAGAGGGCCACGACGGTCTTCCCCGAGCCCACATCCCCCTGGACCAGCCGGTTCATCCGCCGCGGCGACTCCATGTCCGCGAAGATCTCCCGGATCGCCCGGGTCTGGGCGCCGGTCAGCGTGAACGGGAGCCGGCGGTAGAGCTCGCCGATCAGGGCGTTCGTGCGCCGGAACGCGAGCCCCTCCCGGGCGGCCGTGGCCTGGTGGTGCGCCCGGGCGTGCAGCAGCTGGAGGAAGAAGATCTCTTCGTAGGCAAGGCGCCGCCGCCCCCGCTCCGCCGCCGCGATCGAGGTCGGGCGGTGCACCGCTTCGAGCGCCTCCGCGAGGGGCGGGACTCCGGCTTCCGCCAGCATCGCCGGGGTAAACATCTCCTCCCCCGCGATCCGCGCGAGCAGCGTGTCCAGGTTCGCTTCCAGAATGGAGCGGATCAGGCGGTGGGATAGACCTTCGGTGGCAGGGTAGATCGGCAGGACCTTGCCCCCCAGCTCCGAATCCTCGCCCGCGTGGCCGAGGATCACGTACTCGCGAGGCTGGATCTGCCGACCATGGAAGAAGCGCACCGGGCCGGTGACGAGCAGGACGTCGCCTCGACGAATCACCCGATCCAGGTACACCTGGCCCGGCCATGCGCACTCGATCATGCCCGTCTCGTCCCGGAGCATGGCTTCGAAGATGCGCAGGCCGGAGCGTGTCGGGATCACGCCCTTGCTCGTGACCTCGCCGATCAGCGTCACGTCCTGGCCGATCTCCGCCCGGGCGATCGGCGTCACCGTGCTCGCGTCCTCGTACCGGCGGGGGATGTGGAAGAGCAGGTCCCGGCCCGACCGGATCCCGAGCCGGGCCAGCGCCTCGGCGCGCCGCGGGCCCACGCCCTTCAGGTACTGGACGGATTCGTCGAGCGGCGAATACGGACGGGTGGCCGGCACGGCTCCGGTGATTACGAGGTCAGCACGTCCCGCGCGAAGCTCCGCGGATCGAACGGCTCGAGGTCATCGACTCCCTCCCCCGTCCCCACCAGCTTGACCGGGATGTCGAACTCCTCCCGGAGCGCGACCACCACCCCGCCCCGCGCCGTGCTGTCCAGCTTCGCCAGCACGAGGCCGCTCAGCTTCAACGCGCTCCCGAAGAGCCGGACCTGGGAGAGCGCGTTCTGCCCGACCGTGGCGTCCAGCACCAGGAGCGTCTCGTGCGGCGCGCCCGGCAGCTTGCGGGCAAGCACGCGCTCGACCTTGGCCAGCTCGGCCATGAGATCGCCCTGGGTGTGCAGCCGCCCGGCGGTGTCCACCACCACCACGTCCGCGTTCCGGGCCACCGCCGCGTCCACCGCATCGAACGCCACCGCGGCCGGATCCGCGCCCGGCTTCGCGCCCACGAATTCCGCACCGGTCCGCTCCGCCCAGATCCGGAGCTGCTCGATGGCGCCGGCCCGGAACGTGTCCCCGGCGGCCAGCAGCACCCGGTGCCCCTGGCGCCGGAGCCAGTGGGCGAGCTTGCCGATCGTCGTCGTCTTCCCCACCCCGTTCACGCCGACCACGAGGAACACGGTCGGCCCGGATTCCGCGAAGCGGAGCGCGCGCGACCCCGGAGACGACCCATCCAGGATCCGCACGATCTCTTCCTCCACCGCCGCACGCAGCTCCTGCTCCGTGCGTACGTGCGCGCGGCGGAGGAGATCCTCCATGTGGTCCACGAGCCGCATCGTGGCCGGAACGCCGAAATCGCTGGCCAGCAGCAGCTCCTCCAGCCGTTCGATGCTCTGCGAGTCCAGCCCGCGGAAGAGAACGCTGACGTCCGTCAGCGCGAGTTCCTTGATCCGTTGCCAGAGAGACTTCTTCTCGCCCGTCAGCGGTGAGAGTCGTGCCATTAGCGGAGCCCCCATCGACGCCGCAGCGTCCATTCGGCAGAAAGCAACAGAACCAACATCATGTACGGCCAGGCCGAGGCGTGGAGCGGATCCCCGCTCCGCGCGCGGCCGCCCGCCCCACCCCGCGCACCCGTCCCTTCGATCCGCGCCAGCTCGACCGGCGCGCGCATGAACTCGGGCGAGTAGCTCTCGACGGTGAACGGGCCGTCCGACTCGGCGCCCACCTCATCCCCGGCGAACGCCCTGGCCTCGAACGTATAATGCCCGGGTGGCAGCGCACGGGTCGCGGCCGTGTCGGCCCGGATCGGCACCACGACCGTGTCGGCCACGACGCTCCCGTCCGCGGCCATGATCCGCACCGCGATCGAATCGGCCTGCACCCCGCTCGCCACCCACTCGACCGGCGCGCCGCGCGGCAGAGCCCGATCCACCGGCCGGACCGCCGCGGCCGCGATCGACCGCTCTTCCCGGACCAACCAGCCGCCGAGCGCGGCCCAGAGGCGGCGGTACGCCTGGCGGGACTCCCCGCCCCGGAACGCCCATCTCCAGTACCCCTCGGCCAGCGCCACGGCCCAGCGGCGCCCCGGGCTCTCGCCCACCGCCACCACGGGGGACGCCAGCCCGCGCCGTCCGCGGCTCGCCTGGAGCGGCGTCCAGCTCCCGCCGCCCACCTCGAGCGGACGGAGGTTCACCAGCGGCGGCAGCTCATCCGCCCGGACCTCGCCGAGCAGCGCGGCCACCGGCGAGGCGGGGAGGTCGGCGTGGACGTACCATTCGCCCGCCGCGACCGGTGCCAGCCGTACCGGCAGCCCCTCCGGACCCGCATCCGCCGCGGGGAACAACAGCACGCGCCGCGCACGCCCCGCCGCTTCCACCACCCACGCCGGCGCGTCCCGGCCCAGCCCGTGGATCACGACCAGGTCGGCTTCCGCCAGCGCCTCCCGGACCTCGCGCTCCGAGGCGCGAACGCCCGCTTCCCCACCGGCGCCCAGCCGGACGTACCGGTCGCCGGCGGCTCGCAGGTACCCCCGGACCGGAAGGCCGAGCGCCTGCTCCAGTACCGGCTGGAGGAAGCGCGGCTCCCAGTCCGGCCGCAGCGACAGGATCGCCACCCCGGCGGGCCGCTCGCTCACGTGAATGTAGACGCTCCGCACATCGTCGTCCGGCACCGCGTCCCCGGATTCGAGCTCGATGTCGTACCGGACCAGCGCGCCCGACCGACCACCGGACGAATCCGAGCGCTCCCGCGGCGGCGAGTCCGGCGTGAACTCCAGCACCCCGGCCGCGACCCGCCCGGCGCCGGCCGTCGGGACCCGCGCCTCCGCCAGCGTCTCGCCGTCCTGCTTCAGGAATACCGTGACCGAATCCGGAACCTGGCCGGCAACGACGACACCGAACCGGATCTCGACCTTCTTGCCCGCCTCCGCCCAGCTCGGCGCCTCGACTTCCGCCAGCGCCCGGTTCGCGAGCTCGCCGCCGACCGGGCTCCTCACCTCCACGTCCATCCCGAGCTGCGGCTGGAGCCGATCGATCTCCGCCCCGTCCTCCAGCCCGCGGTCCGTCAACACCACGACCCGCCGCGCACCCGCCTCCGACGCCGCACGCAGCGCCGGCGCGAGCTCCGATCGCGGCTGCATCGGCAGCACGCCCCCGAGCGAATCCGCCGGGACCGCAGTCGCGCCCGTTCCGAACAGAATGATGTCCCGCCCACCGGACAGCCGCTTCGCCTCCGCCACCGCCCGCGCCCATCGGGAAGCCGTGTCCCCCGGCGCCGCCGGCAACGCCATGCTGAGCGACGCATCCAGCAGCACCGTCGTCCGGCGCGCCACCGAGGCCACGCCCGGCGACGGAAGCACCGGATCGAACAGCAGGAGTATGAGGAGCGCGAGCGCCGCCCACCGCAAGGCCGCCAGTACCGTGCGCCCACGGCCGGGCATCTCGCGGCGACGGTAGAGATACGCGACCGCGACCAGCGCTCCGGCCGCGGCCAGAAGGTACAGCGCCCAGGCCACTACGTCCATCCAGCGAACTCCCATTCGTAGACGAAGCCCGCCGGCCGACGCCCGCGGGCTTCGTCTATTACGCCGGTGGACCCGGAGGGGTCCGCGGGCTCAGAGCCCGCCCGCCGTTCCCGGTCCAATGCCCTCTCCGCGGCTTGCAAGCCGCGGGCCCGGCACCACGAGCGACTCGATCAACGCCAGTCGCTCGCTCACCAGCGCATTGAACCGGTCCCGCTCCTCATGCGGAACCTCCGGCGCCGCATCGATCTGCACCGTCCGAGGATTGATCGGCTGGCCGTTCTTCCGCAACTCGTAGTGCAGGTGCGGACCCGTGGCCAGCCCCGTAGAGCCCACGTACCCGATGACCTGCTCCTGCTTCACCGCCACTCCGGGCCGGATCCCCGGTGCGAACCGGCTCAGGTGCGCGTACCGGGTCTCGTACCCCCCGAAATGCCGGATCTTCACCAGGTTCCCGTACCCGCCGTCACGCCCGGCGAAGATCACCGTCCCGTCCGCCGTGGCCTTGACCGGCGTGCCCGCCGCAGCCCCGTAGTCCGTACCCAGATGCGCCCGGTATACCCCGAGCACCGGATGGTACCGCCTCCAACTGAAGCTCGACGTCACGCGCACGTAGTCCAGCGGTGAACGGCGGAAGCCGAAGCGCAGCGCCCGGCCATCCATGTCGTAGTAGTCGCCGCGCCCCTGCCGGTCCGTGAAGTAGATCGCGGGATAGACCCGTCCCTGGTTCACGATCTCCGCGATCAGCACCCGCCGGCTCCGGGTCGAGCCGTCCGGGCGCGCCTCCCGCTCGTACGCCAGCCGGTACGTGTCGCCGGGCTGGATGTCCCGCGAGAAGTCGAGCTTGTAGCCGTAGATCTTCGAGAGTTCGTCCACGAGCTGGACCCGCTCGCCCACCGGCAGGTCCAGACCGTCATCGTTCATCAGCGCCGTATAGAGGCTCCGGCCGGCTTCGATCTGCCCCGCGACCCAGACCGTGTCCACCTTCGTCGGCGTGATCACGATCTCGCTCGACCAGCCAATCGCGCTCTTCACGAGCCGCACCGTCGTGTCCGCGTTCGCCCGGACGTCGACGGCCCGCGGCCCGCCCCCACGCCTCCAGCGCCGGACCGTGATCTCCGATCCCGTGCCGAGCGCCCGCGGGTTCAGATGCTCCCGCAGCGCAAGGAGCAGGTCCGCGAAGTCGCTGCCCGTGATGTCGGCCCGGGCGAGCACGCCCGACAGCGTCTCGCCACGGGCCAGTACGTGCGTCTCCACCTCCTCTGGCGGCGGCACGTACAGCGCCGGCAGAACCGGCGCCGTCTCCGCGGACCCCGCCGCGGAATCCGTCCGCCACTGCCGGAACATGCCCAGCGTCAGCACGCAGAGCACGCCCAGCAATCCGAGCTTCCACACCCGGTTCGGGTTCGCCATCAAACCCCCGGATCCCTCCTGGGCGCTCGCCGGCGATCAGTCCATCTGCCGGCGGATGAACGTCGGAATCTCCAGGTCCCCGAGCTGGCTCCGCTTCAGAATGCGCGGGGCCATCCGCGGGAACGCCACCGTCTCCGTGGCCGTCGCGGCCCGCTCCGCGACCGCGGTCGCACCGACCCGCGTCGCGCCGACCGCCGCCGCTGCCGGCGCCGGCGCCGCCACCGGCGCGGACGCAGCCACCGGCCGCACACCGAAACTGGGGCGGATGGCCGGTTCGCGCAATACCTCTTCCTCCCGCTCGAAGCCCGTGGCGATCACCGTCACCCGGACCTCGCCCTCCATCGTCGGGTCGTGCACCGCGCCGAAGATGATCTCCGCATCGTCCCCCGCGGCCTCCTGGATGATCGACGAGATCGTCGTCACCTCATCGATGGCCAGATCCATCCCGCCGGTGATGTTGATCAGCACGCCCGCCGCGCCCTGGATCGAGATGTTGTCCAGCAGCGGGCTCGAGATCGCTTCCTGCGCCGCCTGCACCGCGCGGTTCTCGCCCCGGCCGTGACCCGTGCCCATCAGCGCGGGGCCGCGGTTCGCCATGACCGTCCGGACGTCCGCGAAGTCCACGTTCACTTCGCCCGTCACGTTGATCAGGTCGCTGATCCCCTGCGTGGCGTGCAGCAGGACCTCGTCCGCCTTCTTCAGCGCGTCCCGGAACGACGTGCCCTTCCCCACGACCGACAGGAGCCGCTCGTTCGGCACCACGATCATGGTGTCCGCCGCCCGCCGGAGCTCGGCCAGCCCCTGCTCCGCCTGCCGCATCCGCTTCTTCCCCTCGAACAGGAACGGCTTGGTCACGATCCCGATCGTGAGCGCGCCCATCTCCCGCGCCATCTCCGCGATGATCGGCGCCGCGCCGGTGCCCGTACCGCCGCCCATGCCGCAGGTGATGAAGACCAGGTCGGCGCCCTCGAGCGCCTTCCGGACCTCGTCCTTGTTCTCCTCGATCGCCTGCCGGCCGATCTCCGGACGAGCACCGGCCCCCAGACCCCGCGTCAGCTTCTTGCCGATCTGGATCTTGATGTGCGACTTCGAGGCCTTCAGCGCCTGCGCGTCCGTGTTGACGCTGATGAACTCGACGCCCTCCAGGTTCTCGTCGATCATCCGATTGACCGCGTTCCCCCCACCACCACCGACGCCGACCACCTTCATCCGAGCGTTCTGGGCGACAGCGTCCTCGAACTCGAAGATCATCATGGGTACCCTCCTTTGGGCGGCCGGCCCGGGCTGACCTTGCCCTGTCCGACCCGGATTGGGACGATGCGAACGACTACTCCTACGATCTACGGCTCTATCGCTCAAACGGATGCGCCCGGGCTCGCGCCCGGCCGCGTCCGGTTCAGAAGAATTCCTTCAGCCACGTGACCAGTCGGCCCATGGCGCTCTCGCCGAAACCAGTGCCGGTGCCGCTCCCGCCGGTCAGCGTCCGGCTCGCAGCGTACATCACCAGACCCACGGCCGTGGCGAACTTCGGCTTCCGCACGGAATCCGAGAGCCCGGTCAGCCCTGCGCCGGGGGTGCCCACCCGCGCCGGCATCCCGAACACCCGCTGCGTAACTTCCGTTGCGCCCGGCATCGAGGCGCCGCCGCCGGTCAGGACCACGCCCGCGCCGAGCTTGCCCGTCTCGCCCGCGCCGTCCACCTCCGCCGCGACCATGCCGAGGATCTCGTCCAGCCGCTGCTCGATGATGTGCGCCAGCAGCTCGCGCGATACCTGGCGCACGGAGTCCGGGCCCGGACCCGGCAGCTCGATCGTCTCGCGCGGATCCACGAGCTGCGCGATGGCCACCCCGTGCGTCTCCTTCGCCCGTTCCGCCTCCCCGTAGGGCACGGACAACCCCTTGACCAGGTCGTTCGTGATCGCGTGCCCGCCCCACGGGATCGACGCCAGGTGCCGCAGCTTGCCGTCCCGGAAGATGACCAGCTCCGTCGTGGCCGCGCCCAGCTCCACCAGCGCCACGCCCACGTCCTTCTCGTCCTCCGTGAGCACCGCCAGCGCCGACGCGAACGGCTCGTGCACCAGCGCCTCGATCCGGTAGCCCGCGCGCTGGACCGCACGCCTCAGGTTCTGCCCGGCGGTCCCCGCGCTCGTGATCATGTAGACCTCGGCCTCCAGCCGCGTCCCCGCCATGCCCACCGGATCCCGGATGCCCCGCTGCTCGTCCAGCACGTACTCCTGCGGGAACACGTGGAGCAGCTCGCGCTCCTGGGGGACGACGACGGCGCGCGCCACCTCCTGCACCCGCCGCACGTCCGCGGCCGTGACCTCGTCCCCGCCGATCGCCACCACGCCCGTCGAGACCCGCGCCTCGATGTGCTCGCCCGCGATCCCCGCGTAGACCCGGTCGACCGTGACGCCCGCCATGAGTTCGGCCTCCTTCATGGCCTGGCGCACGCCCTCGGTCGTGCCTTCGATGTCCGTCACCACTTCACGGCGGACCCCGCTGCTCCGCGCCTGGCCCACGCCCAGGATCTTGACCAGCGGATTCTTCGGCGGGTCGCCCGCCACCTCCGCGATGATCGCGCAGGTCTTCGTGGATCCTATGTCCAATCCAGCTACGAGGTTGGGTCTCATCTCAACGGTTCGGTCTCTGGGAAAGCGATACCACCACCTGATCCCGGAAGCGCACGTCGATGCGCCGGACCCGGGGCAATTCGTCCCGCGCGCCCAGGTCGCTCAGCGCGAGCTGCACCTGCCGCAGCCCGATGGCGCCGAAGTCCGCGGGGAGCAACACCTCCGCCAGCGGCGGATCGCTGAGCAGGAGCCGCAGCCCCCCGCCGTGCGCGGGCAGGATCTCCGAGACGCGGGCGGCCAGCGCCGGCTCGAAACGACGGATGCGCTCGTACGCCGCGAGCATCGAGATCGCCGCCGGCTCCGCGAGCCGCCCGTCGTCGCCTACGGCGGAAGCCACGTTCAGCACCGGCAGGTCGATGCTCTGGGCCGCCGGATCGATCGGCAGCACCCGGGCCGTGGCATCCACCGGCATCAGCTCCGGCGTCCGCGCCAGCGCCACCGGCTCGGTCTCCGTGATCCGCAGGATGATCGTGCCCGGGAGCCGACGCTCGATCCGCGCATCGGCGACCAGCGGGTGCGCCAGCAGCGCCTGCCGCCACGGCTCGGGGTCGTCGAACACGTTCGCCGGGGCCGCGATCCCGCTGATGGAAAGCGCCGCTTCCGGGGCCAGGTAGCGCGTGCCCGTGACCTCGACCTGGTCCACGGCGAAGTACTCGAGCCGGCGGAGCAGCCGGGGCGACTGGGCGACGAGCGCCGAGAGCGCCGCGGCCGCCGCGGCAACGCCCAGCCAGCGGAGTGCCGCCCGGTTCATGCCGCACCTCCGCGCGCCAGGCGTCCGTGCAGCCCGTGCGCGGCCTCGGTGATCGAGCCGGCGCCCAGCAGCACGCACACGTCGCCGGGGCGCAGGAACTCGCCCAGCGCTTCCGGGATCGTCTCGACGCGCGGGTGGTAGTGGACCTCGCGCGCGCCCGCGTCCCGCACCGCATCCGCGACGAGTCCGCCGTTCACCCCCGGGATCGGCGCCTCCCGCGCCGGATACACGTCCGTCACCCAGACCACGTCCGCAGCGGCCAGCGAACGGCCGAAATCGCCCGCGAAGTCCCGCGTCCGCGTGTACAGGTGAGGCTGGAACACCGCCACCAGCCGACGCTCCGGGTACACCCTCCTCGCCGCGGCGAGGGTCGCGTCGATCTCCGACGGATGGTGCGCGTAGTCGTCCACGATCACGACGCCGGATGCCTCTCCGAGCACCTGGAACCTCCGCTCCACGCCCCGGAACGCGCTGAGCGCCCGCTTCGCCGCCTCGAGCCCCGCACCGAAGTGCCGGGCCGCCGCGAAGGCGCCCAGGGCGTTCCGCACGTTGTGCTCGCCGGGAACGGCCACGGTCAGCTCGCCGAGCGGGGAGCCGTTCCATTCGACGACGACGCGGCTCCCCGTCCCGGCGGCGCGCACCTCCACCGCCCGCAGCTCGGCTTCGGCGCCGAAGCCGTACGCGACGGTGGGCGCTCCGACCGTTTCCAGGATCCGGCGCGCGCCCGGATCGTCCACGCACGCCACCACGAGCCCATCCTCCGGCACCTGCGCGACGAACTCCTCGAACGCCCGCTGCACGCCCTCGTACGTGCCGTAGATGTCCAGGTGGTCGGCCTCCACCGTCGTGACCACCGCCACCCGCGGCCGGAGCCGGAGGAACGAGCGGTCGTACTCATCCGCCTCGACCACGAAGAGCCGGTCCGAGCCGGGCCGGAGCCCCCCACCCCACGCGGGCACGCGGCCGCCCACGAATGCCGTCGGGTCGAGCCCCGCCTCCTCCAGGATCGCCGCGGCCATGGCCGTGGTCGTGGTCTTCCCGTGCGTTCCCGCCACGGCCAGGACCTCGCCCCGGTTGACCAGCGCGCCGAGCGCTTCGGCCCGCTTCAACACCGGGATCCCCCGCTGCCGGGCTTCGACCAGCTCCGGATGGTCCTGCGGCACCGCGGACGTGGTCACCAGCGCGACGGCGTCCGTCACGTGCGCCGGGTCGTGTCCTTCCACGATCGCCGCGCCGAGCCGCCGGAGCGCGTCTCCGACCGCGCCGGGCTTCAGGTCGCACCCCGTCACCCGCCCGCCCGCGCGCAGGACCACCTCGGCCAGCGCGGACATCCCGGCGCCCGAGATGCCCATGAAGTGCACCGGACCGGTGCGGGCCAGGCTGCGGAGGTCCAGCGCCGCGCTCATCCCGCCTCCACCAGCGCAATGAGCCGTCGGGCGATCTCCCGGGCCGCGTCCGGCCGAGCCCGCTCGCGAGCGCGCGCCGCCATCGTCGCACGCCGCTCGGGCGACGCCGCCAGGCCGCGCAGCTCGTCCCACAGCCGCTCCGGCGTCAGCTCCGCCTGCGGCACGCACACCGCCGCGCCGCTCGCCTCCAGCGCCCGGGCGTTGTGCGTCTGGTGGTCGGCCGCGGCCGTCGGCAGCGGGACCAGCACTGCCGGGATCCCCCAGGCGAGGAACTCCGCCGTGGCGATCGCGCCCGCGCGCGAGATCGCGAGGTCCGCCGTGGCCAGCGCCGCCGGCATGTCGTCGATGTAGCCGACGGCGTGGACCCAGCCATCCACCCCGAGCGGCTCGATCCGGCGCCGGACCGCCTCCAGGTGCGCGGGACCCGTTGCCCACAGGATCTCGAGGCCCTCCGGCCGGGCCGGGAGCGTGCCCGATGCGACCCGCTCCAGCGCCGCGGCCAGCGCCTCGTTCAGCGCCCGCGCGCCCTGGCTCCCGCCCACCACCAGCACCACGGTCGAATCCGCGGCGAGGCCGAACCTCGCCCGGCACTCGGCACGGTCGAGCGTGGGGTCCGGCTCCCGGATCGGGTTCCCCGTGACGAAGACCTCGGTGCGACGTCCCGGACGCAGGTACGCCCGCGCCTCCGGGAACCCCAGGTGGACCTGGCGCGCGTACCGGCTCAACCACCGGGTGGTGAGGCCCGGGTACGAGTTCTGCTCTTGGAGCGCCACCGGAACCCCGCGCAGCAGCCCGTACGCGCACGCCGGTCCGCTCGCGTAGCCCCCCGTCCCCACCACCAGCCCCGGCCGGAAGCGGCGGAAGAGCGCCCGCAGTCCGCGGATCGTGCGCAGCATGGCCGGCACGAGCCGCCAGTTCTGCCACGGCCTCTCCCGCCGGAGCGGCTCGAGCGGGAGCAGCGTGTGCGGTACGCCCTGCGCCGGGAGCACCCGGGACTCCACCCCGCGCTTCGCCCCCACGAAGTGGACTTCCGCCTGCGGCCGCTCCGCCTGGAGCGCCGCGGCGATCGTCAGCGCGGGGTACAGATGCCCGCCCGTCCCTCCGCCGGCGAACAGCACCCGCGTCACGCCCGCCTCCTCAGCCGTCCGAGCCGCAAGCGCTCGCCCCACCCTCCCGGCCCCGTGGCCGACGGCGCCTGCTGGCCGGCCGCGCCCGCCCGCGCGATGCTCATCAGGATCCCGACCGCCACCAGGCACACCAGCAGGCTCGACCGCCCGTACGAAATGAACGGCAGCGTCACGCCCGTGGTGGGCACGAGCGCCATGGCCACGCCCATGTGCAGGAACGCCTGCACCGCGATCAGGTTCGTCATGGCAACGGCCAGCAGGAAGCCGAACAGGTCCGGCGCCTGCCGCGCCACCCGGTAGCCCACCAGCGCGAAGAGCGTGAACAGCACGACCACCACCGCCACGCCGATGAACCCCCACTCCTCGCCGATCATCGAGAAGATGAAGTCGTTGTGCGGCTCGGGCAGGAAGCCGAACTTCTGCTGGCCCCGCCCCACGCCCCGCCCGAACAGCCCGCCGCTGCCGAGCGCGATCAACGACTGCGTGATCTGGTAGCTGATCCCCGCCGGGTCCTGCGACGGGTCCAGGAACGCCGCCAGGCGCCGCAGCCGGTACTGCGCCGACTCCACCTGCCGCCACAGGATCGGCAGCCCCACCAGCGCCAGCAGGATGAAGTGCCCGATCCGGGCGCCGCCCGCGAACACGACCAGCGTGGCCAGCAGCAGGATCAGCAGCGCGGTCGAGAGATTCGGCTGGAGGAAGATCAACAGCACGATCAACCCCCAGATGATCAGGAACGGCAGCAACCCACGGCTCAGGCTCGAGAACCGGTCCTGCTTCTTGACCGCCAGCATCGCCGTCCAGACCAGCACCGCCAGCTTCGCGATCTCCGACGGCTGGAGCGCCACCGGCCCGATGACGAGCCAACGGCGCGCCCCCTTGATCACCGGCGCGATCGCCTGCGTGCCCGGGATGACCGTCACCAGGAGCAGGAGCACCGCGATGGCCAGGAGCGGCCACGCGAAGCGACGCCAGAACCGGTAGTCCAGGCGCGCGGCCACCACGAGCAGCACCAGCCCGACCGCCGCGCCCGCCGCCTGGCGCACCACGAAGTGGTAGTCCGCCAGCCCGAGCGTCTGCGCCATGACCGAGCTCGCGCTGTACAGCGACACCAGCCCGAACGACAGCAGCGTCACCGTGAGGAGGAGCAGGAGCGGCCCCTCCCAGCCGATCCCCAACCGGGTCGCCCGGGCCGGCGCGGCCTCCACCGGCTCCGCGCCCGCCGCCAGCACGGCCTCATGCGGCACGCCCCACCTCCCCGCGCGCCAGCGCCGTGAACGTCTCGCCCCGATGCTCGTAGTCCCGGAACATGTCGAAGCTCGCGCACGCCGGGGCCAGGAGGACCACATCGCCCGGCCGCGCCTCGCGCGCCGCGCGCGCCACCACTTCCTCGAAACTCCCGTCGACCCGCACGACCGGCACGTGCTCCCGCAGCTCCGACTCCACGATCGGGCCCGCCTCCCCGTACGCGATGACCAGCCGCACCCGCGGCGCCAGCTCCGGCAGGAGCCCCGTGTACGCCTCGCCCTTGTGGCGGCCGCCGAGCAGCAGGATCACCGGCCGCGTCATGCTCCGCAGCGCCACGCGCGCGGACGCCACGTTCGTCGCCTTCGAGTCGTTGACCCACAACACCCCGTCCCGCTCCGCGACCGGCTCCAGCCGGTGCGCCAGCGGACGGAAGCTCCGGAGCCCGTCCCGGACCGCGTCCACCCCGGCGCCCGCCAGCGCCGCGGCCAGCGCCGCGGCCAGCGCGTTCGCCCGGTTGTGCTCGCCCAGGATCTGCAATTCGTCCTTCTTCACGAGCCGGATCGGCTCGCCATCGAGCCGCAGCGTCAGCCACCCGTCCGCGTCCACGAACCCGTTCGCGCCGGCCGCGTCCCCGCCGTCCGTCACCCGGAAGACGTACCGCCGGCCGGGCGCGGCGCCGGGGAGCTCCAGCACCGCCGGATCATCCCCGTTCAGCACCCACTGGCTCGATTCCGTCGCGTTCGCGAAGAGCCGCGCCTTGTCCGCGTAGTAGGCCTCCACCGACGGGTACCGGTCCAGGTGGTCCGGCGAGAGGTTCGTCACCACGCCGATCCGCGGCGCGAAGCTCCGGATCCCCGCGAGCTGGAACGAGCTCGCCTCCACCACGACCCAGTCCGGCGCCGACTCCCGCCGCGCCACCTCCGACAGCGCGAGCCCGATGTTCCCGGCCGCCGGGGCATCCAGCCCGGACGCCCGCAGCAGGTGCGCGATCAGCGCCGTGGTCGTGCTCTTGCCGTTCGTCCCCGTCACCGCGATGACCGGCGCCCGCAGGTGCCGGAACGCGTACTCCAGCTCCGGGATCACCGGCACCCGGCGGAGCTCGGGGGCCTGGAGCACCGGCGCGGTCGGCGGGATCCCGGGACTCACCACCACCACGTCGCACGCGGCGAGCTTCCCCACGTCGTGCCGCCCCACCTCCGCCTCGCCCCCCGCGCGCCGCACCTCCTCCGCCGCCGCCCGCACCTCGGGCGAGTCCGCCACGTCCGACGCGTAGACGGAGTCCCCCAGCGACAGCGCCAGCTCCGCCGCCGCCTTGCCGCTCCTTGCCAGCCCGAGGATCCCGATCCGCATCGACATCACCGGATCTTCAGCGTCCCGAACGCGATCAGGGCAAACAGGATCCCGAGGATCCAGAACCGGATGATGACCTTGCTCTCGGCCCACCCGGCTTTCTCGAAGTGATGGTGCAACGGCGCCATGCGGAAGATCCGCATCCCGCGCCCGTACCGCCGCGTCGTGTACTTGAAGTAGCCCACCTGGAGGATCACCGAGATCGCCTCCAGCACGAATACGCCGCCCACGATCACGAGCAGGAACTCGGACTTGAGCAGCAGCGCCACCGCGCCGATCGCGCCGCCCAGCGCCAGCGAGCCCGTGTCCCCCATGAACACCTCGGCCGGGTGCGCGTTGAACCACAGGAACCCCAGCGCCGCGCCCGTCAGCGCCACGCAGAAGATCGCCAGCTCGCCGGAGCCGGGAAGGTAGAACAGGTCCAGGTACCGCGAGGTGTCGACCCGGCCGATCACGTACGCGAACACCGCGAACGTGGCCGCCGCGATCGCCGAGAGCCCGGCCGCGAGCCCGTCCAGGCCGTCCGTCAGGTTCACCGCGTTCGAGCTGCCGGCCAGCACCAGCATCACCCACGGGATGAAGAGCGGTGTCCAGATGTCGACGTAGTAGTCCGCCAGGAAGGGCACCCCCGTCCACGTCGCGGGGAACGGACTGATCGGCCAGAGCAGGAGGTAGCCGCCGACCAGCAGGCCGATCAGCCCCTGGCCGATCAGCTTGTAGCGGCCCACGAGCCCCTCCGTCCGCCGGCGCACCACCTTCAGGTAGTCGTCCAGGAAGCCGAGCCCGGCCATCCAGATGAGCACCACGAGGGCGACGATGATGTACCGGTTCGCCAGGTCGGCCCACAGCACGGTGGACGCCACGGTCGCCACCAGGATCAGCACGCCCCCCATGGTCGGCGTGCCGGCCTTCCCCAGGTGGTTCTCCGGACCGTACTCGCGCACCACCTGCCCCACCCGCAGCGTGCGCAGCCAGCGGATGATGGCCGGTCCGAACACGAACGAGAGGAGCAGCGCGGTCACCATCGCGCCCGCCGCCCGGAACGTGATGTACCGGAACAGGTTGAACAGGATGTGTTGGTCCGCCAGCGGCGACAGCAGATGGAACAGCACCGTCAATCCCTCGTCCGGGCAGCGGCTTCACCGCCCGCCCAATCCCGCTCGAAATGAGGCAGCAAGCGTTCTAGCTCGACACCGCGCGAGGCCTTCAGCAGCACCACCTCGCGCCCCCGGAGCCGCGGCTTGAGAAGCTCGTAGGCTTCCTCCGGCTCCTCCGCGCGCAGCAGCCGCGGCCCGAGCTCCGCGGCCAGCTCATCGAACGCGCGCACGAAATCCCCGGTCGCCACGATCAGATCGATGTCGGCGGCGGCGAGCATCTCTGCCGCGCGCCGGTGGAGCATCGGTGCGGCGTCGCCCAGCTCCCGCATCGTGCCGACCACGGCCACCCGCCCGTCTCCGCGCGGGAGCGCCTCCAGCAGGTCCACGGCCGCGGCCAGGCTGGCCGGGTTCGAGTTGTAGCAGTCCGCGACCACGCGCAGCTCGCCGTACCGGACCACCTGGGCCCGCAACTTGGCCGGCGACGTCTCGGCCAGCGCCCGCACCGCCGCGTCCTCGTCCACCCCCCACGCCTCGCCCACCGCCAGCGCGAGCAGCGCGTTCCGGGCGTGCGGCCGGCCCCGGAAAGCCAGGGCGACCCGCCGGCCACGCCAGGTGAAGTGCACGCGCCCGTCCTCGTCCAGCTGGACCGCCTCGGCCCGGAAGTCCGGATCCGCCCGGTCCGTCCAGCCGACCACCCGCACGTTCTCCGCAAGTTCCCGCGCCCGCGCCGCGAGCTCCGGCGGCTCGTCCGCGACCACCGCGAGCCCGCCCGGCCGGAGCCCCGCGATGAGCGCCGTCTTCTCGCGCAGCACGCCGGCAAGGTCCCCGAGCCCCTCCAGGTGGCCCTCCGCCACGCTCGTGACCACCGCCGCGTCCGGCTCGACGATCGCCGCCAACCGCGCGATCTCGCCCGGCGCGTTCGTGGCCACCTCCACCACCACAACCTCCGCGTCCGACGGCGTGGCGAGGAGCGTGAGCGGCGCGCCGACCAGATTGTTCAGGTTGCCCGCCGTGGCGTGGACCCGATAGCGCGCGCCGAGGACGCCGCGGATCATGTCCTTCGTCGCCGTCTTGCCGTTCGTGCCCGTCACCGCGCAGACCCGGACCCCCAGCTCACGGCGGCGGTGCCGCGCCAGCCGGCCCAGCGCCTCCAGCGTGTCCGGCACCCGGTAGTACGTGAGCGACGTCGGCGCCCCGTCCGGCACGCTCTCGACCACCGCACCCGCGGCGCCGGCCTCCGCGGCCGCGTCCAGGAAGTGGTGCCCATCGAACCGCTCGCCCCGCAGCGCCACGAAGAGCGAGCCGGGCGTGAGCGTGCGCGTATCCGTGCTGATCGCCGCGTAGCTCCGCTCCACGGCCTCGTGCTCCGCAATGCCGAGCGCTTCCCGCACGGCCGCATCCGTCCACGGTGCGCTCATTCGCCCACCTCGCTCGGCCGGCCGCCGGCCAGGGCCCTCACGATCTCCCGCTCGTCGAACGGCACCTTCTCCGTCCCCAGGATCTGGTACGTCTCGTGGCCCTTCCCCGCCAAAAGGATCAGATCCCCCGGACGCGCGAGCTCGAGCGCCTTCGCGATCGCCCGCCGCCGGTCCACCTCGCGGATGTAGGACACGTCTCCCATCCCGGCCACGATGTCGTCGATGATCGCTTCCGGGTCCTCGGTCCTCGGGTTGTCCGACGTGACGATCGGCACGTCCGCCAGCGCCGCCGCGATCGAACCCATGAGCGGCCGCTTCCCCCGGTCCCGGTCTCCGCCCGCGCCGAACACCACGATCAGCCGCCCGGCCACCAGCGGACGGAGCGTCACCAGCGCCCGGTTCAGCGCGTCCGGCGTGTGCGCGTAGTCCCGCAGCACGGGGCACGGACGCTCGGCGATCCGCTCCAGACGACCCGGCACCTGCGGGACCGTGGCGAGACGCTCGACCAGTTCGCCGGCATCCAGCCCCAGCGCCATGCACGCCCCCAGGGCGCCCAGCGCGTTCTGCACGTTGAACGCGCCCAGGAGTGGCAGCTCGACCGGGTACTCCCCCGCCGGCGTGACCAGACGGAACCGGGTGCCGTCGGCGGCCACGTCCACGTCCGTGGCCACCAGATCCGCGCTGTCCGCATCCAGGCCGAAGCGAATCACCCGGGGCAGCCGGGACGCCAGCCCGGACCACGCCGGATCGTCTCCGTTCACCACCGCCGCCCCGCCGTCCCGGAGCAGGTTCGCCAGCAGCTCCTTGGCCGCCAGGTACTCCTCTTCCGTCCCGTGGTAGTCCAGGTGGTCCCGCGTGAGGTTCGTGAACACCGCCGCGTCGAAGCGCAGGGACTCCACCCGCCCCTGGTGCAGCGCGTGGGACGAGACCTCCATGGCCGCGGCCCGGATCCCACGGTCCACCAGCCCCCGCAGCGTCCGCGCGAGCTCCACGGGCCCCGGCGTGGTCAGCGATTCCGAGCCCTCCAGCGGCTGCCCGTCCTCCAGGATCACGCCCAGCGTCCCCAGGGACGCGCTCGCCCACCGGAGCCCGAGCAGGTGCCGGATCAGCCAGACGGTCGTCGTCTTCCCGTTCGTGCCCGTCACGCCGACCAGCCGGAGCGCCTCCCCCGGGTCGCCGTAGACCGCGGACGCCGCCAGCGCCGCCGCCCGACGCCCGTCCGTCACCACCACCTGCGGCAACGAACTGCCGGACACCTGCCTCTCCACCAGCACCGCCGCCGCACCGGCCTGCTCGGCCGCCGGCACGAACCTGTGGGCATCCACCGCGGTCCCGACCCACGCGCAGAACAGGTCACCCGGCCGGACCCGGCGGCTGTCATCCGACACACCGGCGAGCGCCGGGTCCGCGCCCGGCGCCGCAACCAGCAGCCCGGCCCGTTCGAGCCGCGCAACGATCTCCGAGAGCCGCACCGCCGGCGTCCCCTGTTCCGCACGCTGCACCGGCGCCGCCATTAGCTCCCCTCCCTTCCCCGCACCCGCACCACCGCGCCCGGCTCCGCGAGCACGCCCGGTGCGGGATCCGTGACCGAGACCGCGCCGCTCCCTTCCACCCGGACCCGGAAGCCCTGGGCGTGGAGCCGCCGGACCGCATCCCGCATCGGCAACCCGATGACCCGCGGAACCGGCCGCTGCGCCGCAGGCTCCGCCGGCTCCTCCTTCGGGGCCTGGCTCGAGTTCAACGCGAAGACGTACGGGCCGGACGCGTGAGCCGCGCCCCGGTCCGCCTCCGCCCCGCCGCTCCCCGTCAATACCACGTTCCGGGCCGCGCTCCCGGGGACCGGAGAGGCGCCCGCCACGACTTCACCACCCCCCGGAACGCCGACCCGCCTCGCAACCGCCCGCCGGTCGAGCGGCGTGTTCCGCGCCGCGAGCGCCGCCGCCAGCGTGGCACGCGTGACCGGCGCCGCCGCCAGCCCGCCGTAGTACTGGCTCTTCGGCCGGTCCAGCTTCACCAGGATCGTCAGCTGCGGGTCCGACGCCGGGAAGAAACCCGCGAACGACGCCGTGTACGCACCCGCCTCGTAGCGGCCGCCCTCCGCCCGGCGCGCCGTGCCCGTCTTCCCCGCGACCCCGAACTCGCCCAGCGCCGCCTCCCGGCCCGTTCCCTGCTCCACCACCTCCACCAGCGCCGCCGCGATCTCCTGCGCCACCTCCGGCGGCACCACGCGCCGCACCGGCTCCGGCTCGGACTTCCACAGGACCTTGCCGTCCCGCGTCCGGACCTCCCGAATCAGCCGCGGCGCCATCAGCACCCCGCCGTTCGCCAGCGCACCGTACGCCATCGCCATCTGCAGCGGCGTCACCGCGATCTCGTACCCGATCGACAGGCTCGCCGCAGAGTACTTCGACCAGGTCGACGGACGCCGCAGCCGGCCCGACGACTCGGACGGGAACGCCACCCCGGTCGGGCTCCCGAAGCCGAAGTCCCGCAGGTAGGCGAACTGGTCCGCCGCGTCCAGCCGCTCGGAGAGCTTCGCCATCGCCACGTTCGACGAGACCCGCAGCGCCTCCCGAACCGTCAACCATCCATGAGGGGTCACATCCCGGATCGTCCGGCCGTTCGCCACGTAACGCCCGTTCTCCGCGAACACCGAGTCCTGCATCGTGGCCCGGCCCGAGGCCAGGAGCGCCGCCACGAAGAACGGCTTCAGCGTCGAGCCCGGCTCGTAGGGCTCCACCACCGCCGACCACTGCCGGCCAGCCCCCGTCCGATGGCTCACCGCTGCCAGGATCTCCCCGGTGTGCGGATCGGTCATCAACAGGTCCCCGCCCGCGGCGCCCGTTTGCTCCACCGCCTCCCGGAGCGCCTCCTCCGCGATCTCCTGGAGATCGAGATCGATGGTCAGGAAGACGTCATGCCCCGGCTCCGGCTCGGCCACCGAAACCAGCGCGCCCGGGATCGGGCCCCGCGCGTCCCGCCGGACCACCGCCCACCCCGGCTTCCCCCTCAGGATCGAGTCGAGCTCCAGCTCTATGCCGCCCAGCGCCCGGCCATCCGCCGACACCTGACCCAGCAACTCGAGGGCCAGCGAACCGTGCGGATAGAAGCGCTCCGACACCCGCTCGAAGTGGATCCCCCGGATCCCCTCCAGCCGCTCCTTCACCACCGCATCGTAGCGGCCCGGGAGCACGACCCAGCGACGCCGCGGGTCCAGCGCACGCCGGACCTCGGACGCCGACAGCCGCAGCGCTTCCCGGAGCCTCCGCTCCGCCGCGGCGCGGTCTCTCACCTCCCGCGGCGCCACCGCCACCCGGTACGCCTCCCGGCTCACAACCAGCGGGACGCCGTCCCGGTCGAAGATCGTCCCCCGCGCCGCGGGCAACGCGATCCGCTGCTTCTGTTGCTCCTCCGCGCGCTCCGCCCAGCGGTCCCCCTCCAGCACCTGGAGCTGGAAGCCGCGCCCGAGCATGATCAGCGCCGTGAGCACCAGCCCGGCGAGCAGCACCCGCCGCCGGAATCCGTGGTTGAGCGGCCGCCGGCTCACCACGCCACCTCCCCTCCCGGCGCCGCGCCCGCGTCCAGCGGCAGGATCACCAGCTCCCCGGCCGTCGGCACCCGCATGCCCAGCCGGGCCCTGGCCGCCGATACGACCCGCCCGCGGCTCTCCAGATACCCGATCCGACGCATCAGCTCCGTCCGTTCCGCCTCCACGACCGCCCGCTCACTCCTCAGCTCGTCCAGCGCGCGCAGCAGCTCCAGCGCCCGGCCCTGCCGCCAGACCGTCAGACTCAGCGACCCGAGCAGGGCCGCGATCGCCAGCGTCGCGCTCAACACGCCCGAGTGCCCGCGCATCACGCCGCCTTCTCCCACGCCCGCAGCCGCGCGCTCCGCGCCCGGGGATTCGCCGCCACTTCCGCCTCGTCCGGCAACACCGGCTTCCGCGTCAACGCCCGGCCCAACGCCCGCCCCCGACACTGGCATACCGGGAGCTCCGGCGGACACACACAGCGCTGGCTCCACTCCCGGAACGCTTCCTTCACCCGCCGGTCCTCCAGTGAGTGATAGCTCAGCACCACCAGCACCCCGCCCGGCTCGAGCCGGTCCCGCAACGCCGGGAGCGCCCGCTCCAGCGCCCCCAGCTCCTCGTTCACCGCGATCCGTAGCGCCTGGAAGATCCGCGCCTTGTCCTGGGCGTCCATCCGCGGCCCGAGAGCAACCCGCATCGCCGCCACGAGGTCGTCGCTCGTCTCGAACCGCTCCCGGCGACGTCGCTTCACCACCTCCGCCGCCAACCGACGCGCCCGCGGCTCCTCGCCGTACCGGCGAAACAGCTCCGCCAGCTCGACCTCCGGCAGCTCGTTGAGCAGATCCGCGGCCGTCACCGTGCCCGCCCCGGGTCCCGCCATCCGCATGTCCAGTGGAACGCCCGGCCGGAAGGAAAACCCTCGCTCCGATTCGTCCAGCTGTCGCGACGACACCCCCAGGTCCAGCAGCGCGCCCGCCAACTCCTCCTCGAGCCGCTCCGCCACCTCCGCGAAGTTCCCGCAGACCAGCTCCACCCGGTCCCCGAAACGGGCCAGCCGACGGCCCGCCGCCTCGATCGCTTCCGGGTCCCGGTCCACGCCGATCACACGCGCCGCGTCGCTCGCCTCCAGGATCGCCTCGCTGTGCCCGCCACCACCCACCGTACCATCGAAGAACAATCCCCCTCGCTCCGGCCTCAGGTAGCCCAGTACCTCCCGTACCATCACCGGAACGTGGTACACCACCACCCCTCCATGCCTACCGGAAGATCTGCGGCGCGAACTTCTCGAACTCCCCCGCCCCCGTGCGGATCGCCTCCTCGAAATCCGTCGGATTCCAGATCTCGATCCGGTCGATCGCACCCACCAGCAGCACTTGGCCATCCAGCCGCGCCGCTTCCTTCAGCCGCCCGGGAATCAGGATCCGCCCCTGGCTGTCCGGCGTCACCTCCACCGCGTTGGCCATGATCGACAACACGTACAGCCGCGCCTCCGGCCGATGCCGCAGCAGGTCCAGCAGCCGCTCCTCCACGTTCACCCACTCCGTCTCCGGATACAGGGCAAGGGACGGCGCGTAGGCCTGCACCAGCACGAACGACTGATCGGGCGCAGCCCGCCGAAACGCCGCCGGCAGACTCACCCGCCCCTTGTCATCCAGCTGGTACGTGTAGCTCCCCAGGAACTTCAGCCCCCGGCGCACCGGGTCCGGAGCTCCCGCCATCGGGCCCCCGCTGAAGGTGATGGTAGGACTCCCCACATCCCCCCACTTCTCCCCACAATTCGCCCCCAAGCTACACCGTCCGCGCCACACTCGCAAGTGTCCCGCTTAAGACGATGCACCACAAAAACTTGCATTCTCGGCCCGCCGGACGCTGTCAATTATTCCCGCAACTTTCTTCATCCCTGACCACGACGATTGGGATGAAAACGCGCCGGCCCGTGGGACATTCCTGTCCCACGGGCCGGCGCTCCGATCCAGGACCGGTCGAAGCCGATCCTATGTCACGTCAGCGTCCCCGCTTGATGATCGCTTCCTGGATCTCGATGTACGTCTGCACGTTCGAGATCGCCTCATCGAGCCGCGCGTTCCGCGGGTCCGCCTGCTGGTACGGCCGCGCCTGCTCGAACATCTGGAGCGCGCGCTGGAACATCGGCAGCGCCTGACGCGCGGACTGCAGCGTCTGCGGCTCCTGGACCTTGATCCCCTCCTGCAGGTACGCGAACCCCGTGAAGTAGGCGGCCATGGCCTTGGTGACCGCATCCGTCGCGAACTCGCGCGTCAGATCGAAGTACGACACCGCCTCCATCCGCTTGTTCTGGCGGAAGTAGTCGTTGTACCCGATGCTGAAGATCGCGCGCGCGATCGTGTTGCTGTCGACCTCGCCCCGTTCGAGGGCCGTGCGGAACGCCTCCTTGGCCGCGTCGAACTGGCCGCGCGCAACGAGCCACTGGCCGCGCCGCGCGTACGCCGACGGGGTCTCGGGATCCTTCGCGAGCGCGGAGTCGAGCGCGGCGAGGGCCTCCTCGAGCCGGCCGGCACGCTGGAGCGCCGTCGCATACGTCGACCAGAGCGAACCACTCTCCGGCTTCGCCGCCACCGCCCGGGCGCCCAGGTCGACCGCTTCCTCCACCCGGTCGAGCGCGTTGAGGGCCTGGAGCATCCGGTTCAGGGTCGCGTCCTCGGTCTCGGCACCCTTCTCGGTGAAGACCTTCTCGTAGTACCCGATCGCCCGGTTGTACAGCTCCACCGCCTCCGGCGGCCGGTTGGCGCCGCCGTTGGCGCCCTGCTCCTCCTCGATCTTCTGCGCCGCCGCCATGGCGAAGTGCCCGGCGTACTCGACCAGGACGAGGTTCCCCTGGCCCTCCTGGCTGTTCATCCCGTCCTCCATCATCTGGAGGGCGCCGGCCGGGTTCCCGTCACGAGCCAGGTCGACCGCGAGCTTGAGCCGCACATCCACATCGCCCGGGTTCAGCTCGAGGTACTGGTTGTAGTACCGGAGCGCCCGGTCGTGCTGGTTCAGCTTCGTGGCCACGTAGCCCGCGGTGAGGAGCCCGTCCTGATGGATCGGGTTCACCTCGAAGAGCTTTTCCAGGTCATCGAGCGCCTCTTCCAGCCGTTCGAGCTCGACGAGCGCGCGTGCCCGCGAGTAGAGCGCCGTCTCGGAGCTCGGATTGAGCTCGAGCGCCCGGTTGCAGTTCTGGAGGGCGTTCTCCCACTGCTGGCTCCCGAGGTAGTCCACGCAGAACGTCGTGAGCCGGATCTGCTGCGTGAAGCTGTCGAACCGCTCGAAGATCTGCGAAGCCGCTTCACGCGCGTTGGCGGCCTCGAAGCGAGGCACGTCGAACGATTCACCGGAGCGCGCGTTGATGAACTGGGCCGCGACCGCGAGCCCCGAGCCGCTCGGCTCGTAGGTGCCGCAGAGCACCAGTTCCGCGTTGATCTGGACGGCGAGCTGCCGGCTCAGAATGCAGTTCAGGTCCTCTTCCTTGACCTTGAACCGGCGCAACGCATCGCGGAGCTCACGACGATCGACCGGGGCGTGCGTGGGGAGCTCGTCGATCTGTTTCTGGAGTGCTTCCGCGATCTCCCGACCAATGTTGGGCTTCGCACCACCCTGGGCTTCGAGGGCGGGGACCAGGATCCTCATCCGGCCGCCCGGCTGCTGCTGCGCGCTGACGGTGGTGGCGGCCGCCAGCCCGACCATGGCCGCAACACCGAGCGCGATTGCAACGTGATGCTGCCGCGGTTTGCGCGTTGGCTCCATGTCTGCGGTCTCCACTCTGGGGGACTCCGTTCGGCCGCGGGGACGGCCACTTCAGTGACAACGAATCCTAAACCGTGACCTCGCGAAAAGTTCACGGCCGGTCATAGCCGCGAGTGCACGCCAGGGGAAGCGTGGCCAGCGGTCCACGGTTTATTCGAGGACGCGCAATCATATTGCATCCCCTTTCGAGAATCAAGAGTCGCCGGTCTCGCCGACGGACGCGGACGCGGCGATCTTCGCGTTCTTCGGCCCCTTCTTCGTGCCCCGGGGTCTGAATGCCCGCCGTCGACCCTGGCCCGCGCCGGCCGCTGCGGTCCCGCACGATCGGTGCCGCCAGGGGAGTTGGCCCGGCGTTCGCCCGGGATGCGGGGCCGGCGCGGTACCTGGCGCCCGCCGTCCGCCGCCCGGGCACCTGCGGGGGCGTGCGCCACCGCGACCGGCGAGATCTTCGGTCGGGCGCGCGAGGAGCACAGCGGCGATCACCAATGCCGTGCAGCATCCGTCGCGGCGCTCCCGGCCGGGGCCTTGTCCGGCGTGGGATTCTGCCACCCGCTGTCCCGATCCGTTGCGGGACCATCGCGGCGGCATGTGCCTCCGGTCGGGTCGGACCGCCGTCGCTCCGGCCGGGTCGCACGCACACGGGGACGGCCGCTCGCCGCCCGGGGGCGGGTTCCACACGACCGTTTCCGCGAGCCGTCGGCTCCCCGGCCCCATAGCTTGCCATCGTACCCGACCCGGGCCAGATCCGGCAAGGCTGCCGGACCAGGCGCCCCCGTCGGACGAGGCGCACGCCGCGGCGGGAGCCATGCGCCGGGTTCCTTGCGCCGGGCGACGTCGCCTGCACAACCCGCGCGTGTCGTGGACGACCTCCCCGGCAACGGCGGACTCGTCCCACACCCTGAATAAACCCGTCAGCCCCGGGCTACCCCCATCCGGACGTTGCCCGCACCGCCACCTCCCGTGCGCGCCCGGTCCCGGCGGCCATGGCAGAGAACGTCTACCCTTCGACGCAACTACATGCGGCGCAACTGCATGCGGCCGCCTCACCGGGACGCCCCGTCCGGCCGGCGACCGGCCCGCGCCTCCGTCCGGACACCGCTCGCCTCCGGGGCCCCAACCATCACCCCGGACCGCCGACCCGGACCGGCTCCCGGTAGTACCACCGCCTCGTGCCCGCGCCGAGCTGGCCGTAGTAGTTGTGTCCCCAGCAGTACGCCACGCCCTCGGACGTGACGGCGCAGGTGTGCGTGTAGCCGCTCGAGATCCTCGAGAACTGCCGGTCCGTGGCCACCGGAACCGGCTGGTTGCTGCACCGGAACTTCTGACTCGTGCACTCGTCCGGTGTCTCTTCCGTCCCGAGCTGGCCCCATTCGTTGAAGCCCCAGCAGTACGCGGTGCCGGAGGGCGTGAGCCCGCAGGTGTGGAAGCTCCCCGCCGAGACCGTGGTCAGGAGCGGCGCACCCTTGACCGGCACGGGAACGGTGCTCCCGGTGAAGGAGCCATCGCCGAGCTGGCCGAAGCTGTTGTCTCCCCAGCAATGCAGCGCACCGGCCGGCCCGAGGCCGCAGGCGTGGAACCGTTCCGCCGTGAGCGCGGAGAAACGCAGCTCGGAGGCCACGGGTTTCGGCGTCGGCGTGATCACGAGGTCGGCGAACGCCCCGCTGGAGAGGTCGCCGCTCTCGTAGATCGCGCCCCAGCAGTACGCTACGCCGTCTTCGGCGAGCCCGCAGCTCTGCTCTCCCCGGGCGTGGATCGACACGAGCCGGGAGGCGACGTCGGCGCGGACCGGCGCCGGGCTGCTGGCCAGCACCCCGTGCCCGAGCTGCCCCGCGTCGCCGCGCCCCCAGCAGAGCGCCGCCCCGTCCGCCGTGAGCCCGCACGTGTAGTCCGCGCCCGCGCTGATGGCGGTGAATCGGTGGCCGCCCTGGACCTGGACCGGCATCAGGCTCCCGCCGGCGGTGCCGTCCCCGAGCTGTCCGTACCGGTTCTGCCCCCAACAATACGCCTCCCCGTCGGCGGTGAGCGCGCAGGTGTGCCGGTCCCCGGCGCTGATCGTGGCGAATACGAGATCGGTCGCGACCTGCGCCGGCCTGCGGCTGAGCGTCACCGAGGGGTGCCCCACCTCCCCACCGCCGATCCCGCCCCAGCAGTACGTTCTCCCCGCTGTCGTGATCCCGCACGTGTGCCAGGCGCCGGCAGAGATCATCGCCCAGCCCTGCACCACGGCCGTGACCTCGGTCTCCGCCCCCTCCACCCGGGCCGTCAGCCGGGTCACGCCGACCGACCGGCCGACCACTCGCCCGTCGTCCGCAACCCCGACCACGCCGGGGTGAGCGCTGGACAGACCGACCGGGCGGTCCCGAACGGCGTTGCCGTACCGGTCGAACACGGAAAGCCGGGGCGTGGTCGTATCGGCCACGAACAGGTAGAGGGTGTCCGCTTCGAACCGCACGGATGCGGCCGCCCCCGGCCGGGCGTGCGCGACGAACGTGGCCACCACCCTCCCCTCCACCACCGCCGACACCCGGTGCTGCCCGGCGATCGCCCCGAGCGTCCACCGCGTGGTCGCCCTGCCGTCCCTCCCTGTCGCGGACGTGACCGGGCTGACCGTCCCCTCCCCGAACTCGACCCGCCAGTCCACCACTACCCCCTCCACGGGCCGGCCCTTCCGATCGTGCACCCGGAGCACCAGCGGGCTGGCGAGCTCCGCGCCCACGACCCCGGCTTGCCCGTTCCCCCCGGCGATCTCGTACGGCTCCCGGTCCGGACCGAACAGGTCGGAGCACGCCGCGAGGAGCAACAACGCAAAGACTCCCGCTACGCCAGGAGTCCGTCGACACATGCCCATGGGTTCGCTTCGGGTTCGATTCCTTCCCACCGTGCCGCAGCCGGGCCCCGGCCAGCCGGGTCCCCGGCCCCCGGTCCGGCAGCGCCCGCACCGGCGCCCCGCCCGGGCCTGGCAGGCGGCCGCGTCGGAAGGTATTGTACCTGAAGACGCATCCGCCAGCATCGGGCGGATCCGATCCATGTCGACCCGTATCGGACGACGTCGTCCACAGGGATCACCGCTCGCCGGGAATCCGGCGGCCGCGCATTCCGTGAGGCGGCGAGTCCGCCGCCGATCACGAACGAAAGTGGCCGCGACGAGAATCCGTTACCTGGATGGCCGGCGCCTCCGCCGTGCGCTCCTCGCCGCCTGCGAGCACGCGCAGCTCCACCGCGCGGAGCTCAATCGCATCAACGTCTTTCCCGTACCCGACGGCGACACCGGAACGAACCTCGCCCTGACCGTCCGCAGCATCGCGGACCGGCTCCGGCGGCTCGACTCCCGGTCCGCCGCGACCGTGGCCCGGGAGGCCGCGGAGGCGGGGATCATCGGCGCCCGCGGCAACTGCGGGATGATCCTTGCCCACTTCCTCCAGGGCTTCGCCCGTTCCGTCGCATCCCGCGCCGTGCTCGGCACCGCCGAGTTCGCCGCCGCGCTCCGCGACGCCGTTTCGTACGTCTACTCGGCGCTCGATCACCCGGTCGAGGGGACCATCGTCACCGTCATGGACGACGCCGCGACCGCGGCGGTCCGCACGCCGACCTCCGACTTCGCCGAGCTGCTCGATGGTATGCTCGCCCGCGCCCGGGAATCCCTCGCCCGGACGACCGAGCGGCTCCCGGCGCTCCGCGAGGCGGGGGTCGTGGATGCCGGCGCCAAGGGATTCGTGAGTCTCATCGAGGGGATCGCCACCCTGCTGCACGGCAAGCCCCCCGCCGAATCCGAGCACGCCCCGGAGTCGGACGACCCGCCCGCTGCCGCACGGGTCCAGCTCTCCGCGACCGCCGAGAAGTATCGGTTCTGCACCGAGGCGCTGGTCCGCGGTCCGCAGCTCCCCGACGCGGCCGCCGTCCGGGCAGCGCTCCAGTCGTTCGGCGACTCGTTGATCGTTCTCCGTAGCGAGGACGTCCTGAAGGTCCACATCCACACGGACGCGCCGGAACAGATCTTCGATCGGCTGCGCGCCTACGGGACCCTGGTCGCGCACAAGGCCGAGGACATGGCCGCCCAGCACGCATCGATCGAGCGGGCCGCCGCCAGCCACGTGGCCATGGCCCGCAGGCCCGTGGTCGTGGTCACGGACAGCTCCTGCGACCTGCCGGACGAGACGATCCGCGCCCACGGCATCCACGTGGTGCCGCTGTCGCTCATCTACAACGACGAAGTCCTGCGGGACCGGGTCGACATCGATGCGGCCACCTTCGTCCAGCGCCTGCGGAACGGGGAACGTGCCACCACTTCGCAACCGCCGCCGGCCGCGTTCATCGACGCGTACCGCCAGGCCGCCGAAGACGGGGAGGCCATCGTCGCCCTGACCGTGGGTTCGACGCTCTCCGGGACCTTCACGTCCGCCGAGGCCGCGGCCCGGCTCGCCACGGAAGCCCCGGTCCACCTCGTCGACTCCCGCGGCATCTCCCTCAACCTCGGCCTGCTCACGCTGCGCGCCGCGGAGCTCGCCGAGCTCGGCACGCCGCCCGAGGAGATCGTCGCCGAGCTGAACCGGATCCGTGAGCGCTCCGGGCTCTTCTTCACCGTCGACAATTTCGACGGCCTGGTGGCGTCCGGCCGGGTGGGGGCCGTGCGCGCCTGGCTCGGCGGGCTGCTGCACCTGAAGCCGATACTCGAGCTCGACGTGTCCGGGCGCGTGCGGCCCGTGGCCAAGGCCCGGGGCCGCAACCAGGTGCTCCCCCTGGTCATGCGGCTCCTCGAAAGCCGGATCCCGAAGGGCGCACGGCGCGTCCGGTTCGGCATCGTGCACGTGGGGTGCGAGGAGGTCCTCGAGACGGTCGCCCGCGCGATCCGGGACCGATTCGGCCCGTGCGAGATCATCACCGGCCCCGTCTGTCCGGTCATTGCGACCCACGTCGGGATCGGCGCCTGGGGGCTCGCCTACCAGGTGGAGGACTGATGCCCGTGGCGGGCGAGGCCGCGCGGGCCGACCGCGCGCCCGCCCCGATCCGCCTGCGCCGGCGCGCCCGGCCGGTTCGACTCCCCGTGCTCACGTTCCGGAGCACGGGCGCTCCGTGACACGACCGTAACGAAAAGGAGGCGCGGATGTACCGGTCGATCCTCTTGCCGTTGGATGGCTCCCCGTTCGGCGAACACGCAATGCCGCTGGCGGTGGGGATCGCGCGCCGCGCTGGCGCCGTTGTCCAGGCCGTCCACGTCCACCTCCCCATCGGCGTTACGCCCATCGGCCATACCCCGGCGCCGAACATGGTGCAGCGCCTGGAGGCCGAAGCCCGGCAAGCCGCGCAGGATTACATGGACGACATCGCCCGGCGGCTCTCCTCGCTGCTCGGCACCGCGGCCCAGACCGTGGTCCTCGATGGGCCGATCGTCCCGACCCTCGAAGACTTCCTGCACCGCTCCGAAGCGGACCTGGTCGTGATGACGACCCACGGGCGCGGCCCGGTGAGCCGCGCGTGGCTCGGCAGCGTGGCCGATCGGTTGGTCCGTCACGCGTCCGTCCCCGTGCTGCTCATCCGGCCCGAGGCCGGGGACGTGCCGCCGCCCGATCAGGACCCCGAGATCCGCAACATCCTGGTGCCCCTGGACGGATCGCACCTGGCGGAGAGCGTGATCGAACACGCAACCCGCCTCGGCCGGCTGTACGGCGCCCGGTATACGCTCCTCCGGGTCGCGGCCCCGGAAGTCGCGGTCGGGTATCCGCCCGCGCCGCACGGCTCCTGGGTCATACCGGATGCGGGAGAGTCGCCGGACGCCGACGCGGCCAGGGAGTATCTGGAGGGAGTCGCGGATCGCCTGCGGGGTGACGGGCTCGAGGTCGAGACCCGGGTGGTCCGGCACCTCCAGCCGGCGGTGGCGATCCTCTCCGCGGCCGAACGGGATGTGGACGTCATCGCCATGGCCACCCACGGACGGGGCGGCATCTCCCGTGCGATCCTGGGGAGCGTGGCCGACAAGGTGATCCGCGGCGCGAACGTGCCGGTCCTGGCCTTCAACGCCGTGGCCGCCGTACGATAAGGCCCCGCGGGCACCGGCCGGAATCCGGCGCGGGGTGACCGGGGAGCGCCGCGCGCTCGCCCGAACGCCGTCGTGCAGGAAGGAATCGTATCGGACGGGGAGGGTGGTTCGCGGGGCGTGCCCGGAAGCGCCGCGATGACCACCCGGTCAGCCCCGTGCCCGATCCGGGGACGACCCTGCCCCGGTCTCACCCCATGGCCAACGGGCAGCGGCGCGTCCGCGCCTGCCGGTCAGTCCCCCCGCGCGGCGCCGCGGCTCACCCGGACCGGCGTCGACCGGTTCGTCCGGGTGCCGTCGCCGAGCTGGCCCTCCAGGTTGTACCCCCAGCACATTTCCTCGCCGATCACCGTGAGCCCGCACGTGTGGGCGGCGCTCGCCTGGAGCGTGGAGAACGTATGGCCGCCGTGTACCTTGACCGGCTGCGTACGGTCCTCGTTCGTGCCGTCCCCGAGCTGCCCGTGGTTGTTGCGGCCCCAGCAGTACGCATCGCCGGCCGCCGTGAGTCCGCAACTGTGGGCGCTCCCCGCCACCACGGACACGAACGATTCCGTCGAAACCACGGGGATCGGCGCATGACGGTCGTCCATCGTCCCGTCGCCGAGCTGGCCGAAGGCGTTCTGGCCCCAGCAGTAGATGCGGCCGCCCTCCGCCGTGGCGCACGTGTGCGCGCTCCCCGCCGCGATGCTCCGGAAACGGATGCTCCCCGTGACCCGCGTCGGCGTGGAACGGTCCCGGGTCGTCCCGTTGCCCACCTGCCCGAACGTGTTCCGCCCCCAGCACCACGCCGCGCCTTCCCGGCTGATCGCGCAGGTGTGGTTCCACCCGGCGGCGATCGCGGTGAACGCGTGCTGGCCCCGGACCGCGACCGGCAGGGTGCGGTCCGTCGTCGTCCCGTCGCCGAGCTGGCCGCCGGGATTCGCGCCCCAGCAGTACGCCGCGCCCGTGCGGGACAGCGCACAGCTGTGCGCGGTGCCGGCCGTCACGATCGAGATCGGCTCCGGGAGCGGGACCTTCACCGGGTCGAGGCGGCGAGCGTTCGTGCCATCCCCGAGCTGGCCGTTCTGGTTCGACCCCCAGCAGTACGTCTCCCCCTCTGCCGTGACCGCACAACTGTGGGAGACGCCCGCCGCGACGGCCACGAACCGGAGCTCCCCGCCCACCGGCGTGGGGGAGGCGTGGCGGGAGGTGTCGCCGCTCCCGAGCTGGCCGCTGTCGTTCCCGCCCCAGCAGGTGACCCGGCCGTCGTCACTGACCGCGCAACTGTGCGCCCCACCCGCGACGATCGCTCGGGTGGCCGCCGTCACCTGCGGCCGGACCACGCGGGCGCTGAACGTCACCTGAGGCCCGACGACCCCGCCGATGGATGCGATCACCGCCGACGACTCGGACGCCGCCCCCAGCGTCCAGGTGGTCTCGGCGAGGCCGGCCGCGTTCGTGATGGCTGTCCGGGGCGACAGGAGCCCTCCCCCGTAGGCGACCCGGAACTCGACCGGAACGCCCGGTACCGGCCGCCCTTCCCGGTCCTCCACCCGCACCACCAGCGGCGAGGCGAGCGTGGAGCCCGGCGCGGCCTGTTGCCCGTCCCCGGATACCGCAATGATCCGCGCCGGCGCGCCCAGGCCGCCCTGCGCGCCGGCCGCGACCTCCCGCGCCGCGTGTCCCTCGCCGACGGCCTGGCCCGCGCCCGATGCCGCACCCGCCGTCCCCTCGGTCGCGGTCCGGCCCGCCGAGCCGGCGGCCTCGCCGTCCGCTCGGGCCCCACCCCGGCCGCTCCCCTCCGGACTCACCCGCGTACCGGGTTGCGCAAGACCGCCGCCCGACTCCGGTGACGCGACGGGCGGCGCGGATGCGCCGTCGGCCGGGGCGTCCGGGGATGAGGACCCGGGCGCCAGCCCGTCCCCGGCTCCCCCGTCCACCCGATCCTCGCCGATCGGCGTCAGGACGACGCGCTCGGTGACCGGAACGTCCCTGCCCGGCTCGACCGGCAGCGGCAGCGCCTCCTGGACCGGCGCCCTCAGCATCGCCACGATCGCGGCAGCCCCGAGCAGGATCACCAGGACCGGCACGGCAATGTGAATGACCCGGCTCGACCGTGCCCGTCCGGACCGCACAGCCCCCGCGCCGCTGTGTCCCGCCGGAACGGGCACCGCCTCGCTCAGCACCTCCAGCACCGGCTGCAGTTCGTCCGGCAGGCCCTTCGGGTCGACCGCCTCGGGCCCGTCCAGGGCCTGCTGCGTTCCTTCGGCTCCCCCGGCGCTCGTCGGCGCGGGCGTCGGTACCACCACGACCCCGCCGTCCGCTGCGCCACCCGGCGCCTCCACGCTCGCGGCATCGCCGACGCCCCCCATGGCCCGGCCCGGATCCCCGACCAGGGGCAACCGGTCCGGCCGGAATCGCACGGTATGCGCGAGATCCACCTCCGCCGGCACCGCCGGGCCGGCGTCCCGGGACGCATCCTGCCGCTCGGAAGACTTCGCCGCCGGTCGCGGCGGTTCGACCCACCGGGCGCCCGGCGTCAGGGCGGCCAGGAAATCCCGGGCGCTCTGCCACCGTTCCGCCGGATCCTTGCGAAGCGCGCCCTCCAGCGCCCGCCGCAACCGCGGCGGCACATCCGGCCGCACCGTCTCCAGCGACGGCAGATACTCGTGCTTCTGCTTGTAGATGATGTTGTAGAGACTCTCCCCCTCCCACGGCCGCCGCCCGGTGAGCATCTCGTACCCGACCAGGCCCAGGCTGTACAGGTCGCTCCGCCCGTCGACCGGCAGGCCGTCGATCTGTTCGGGGGACATGTACGCGGGCGTCCCGATCGCGACGCCCGCGAGCGTCAGGCTCGTGTCGTATTCGCTCCGCGCGATCCCGAAGTCCGACAGGAGCGCGCGCCCCGACGCATTGTCGAGATAGATGTTCTCGGGCTTGATGTCCCGGTGGACGATCCCGCGCTCGTGCGCGTACGCGAGCGCTTCCGCCATCTCCCGCAGCACGCGCTCCGCCCGCTCGATGCTGAACGGCCCGTCCGCCGCGATCGTCTCCTTGACCGTGCGGCCGGGCACGTACTGCATGATCAGCGCGAGGCTCTGGTCCGCGAGCCTGCGCGTCCCGTAGAGCATGACGATGTGCGCGTGCTGGAGCTGCGCCACGGTCCGCGCCTCGCGCGCGAGGCGAGCCACCGCCTCCTCATCGTTCACCAGCATCGGGCGCACCACCTTGATCGCGACCAGGCGCCCGAGCTCCCGCTCCCGCGCCAGGTACACGACCGCCGTCCCACCGCGCCCCAGCTCGCGGATGATCTCGTACTCGTCCCGCAGGTCGAGCAGCGTCGGCGGCACACCCACCGGTTCAGCCATTCACGCGCACTCCCGCGATGTGAGGGCCACGCCGACTCGCCGGCCCCCGCCAACCGGCACCCGCACCCGCATCAGATCACGACCAGTACGAATGCCAGCCCCACCGCTGCCAGGAGCATGAAGAGGATCGCCACGATCTCGTACTTCATCAGCCGCCGGGGCCGTCTGGACTTCCGCCAACGGCGGTTCCTCCCGGCTGGCCTGGGCCCCGGGCGGTCGGGCTCCCGCGCCGGTTGGCCGCCCCGGGCCGCGACCCCGATGCCCGCGCCGCCCGCCAGCCCGCTCGCGGTGGCCGGCCCTGCACCCGGAGCTGCCGCTGCGCCGGCAGGGGTTCCGGGCGACGTCGCCCCGGCTCCCGTCCCGGGCACCGCGCCCTGCGCCGCCGGGGCCGCGATCGGGTCCCCGAACCGGATCAGCGCGACCGAGATGTTGTCGTTGCTCCCGTTCGCGAGCGCCCGCTCCGTCAGCGTCCGCGCCAGCGCGTCCCCGTCCGAAATGGTGAGGACGTGCCGCAGCACCTCCTCCTCGGACACCGCGCGGTAGAGCCCGTCGCTGCACAGAAGGATCGTGTGCGGCTCCGCCGCAGAGAACGGCCCCACCACCTCCACATCCACCACCGGATCAGTACCCACCGCCCGGGTCAGCGCGTTCCGCCACGGCGACCGCTCCGCCTCTTCTCTCGACAGCCGGCCGCTCCGCACCGCCTCCGCGAGGAACGAATGGTCGGTGGTGAGCTGCCGGATCCTGTCAGGCCCGATCCGGTACGCACGGCTGTCCCCGACGTTCGCGATCTCGTAACGGTCACCGGAGACGAGCACCGCCACCACCGTCGTGCCCATCCCCGCGAGTTCCGCGTTCCTCGAGGCCTCGGCGTGCACCACCCGGTTCGCCGCCTCCACGGCCTCCCGCAGCCCGGCGCCCCGCTCCAGCTCCGCCACGAGTGCGTCCAGCGCCCGCCGGCTCGCCACCTCCCCACCCGCGTGGCCGCCCATGCCATCCGCCACCGCCACGACCTGGCGGCCGTCCGCCAGCCGGCGCGCCACGACCGCGTCCTCGTTGCTCGGCCGCCGGCCCTGGTCGACCCGGTGCGCGATGGAGAGTCGGCGCGGCTCGATCATTCACCGCCCCCGGAATATGAACACGACCTCACCCATCTCGATCCGGTCGCCATCCTGGAGCACCCGGCCCGGCCCCGAGACCGGCAGCTCCTCGTCGTTCACGCGCACCGGGTTCGTGACCGACTCGTTCACGATCGTCCACCGGCCGTCCTCGAAGCGCATCCGCGCGTGGCGCCGGCTCACCGTCGGCCGCCGGAGCTGCACGTGCTGGTGCGGCGGGCCCGGCTGCCGGCCGAACGTGATCTCCGGCTCTGCGCCCGGAACCCGCACGAAGATGATCTCCTTCCCTTCATCCACGCCCTCCACCACCTCCAACCGACCGGGCAGGATCTGCAGCGTCCCCTCCGTGGGCCGGTAGAACCGGATCGTCTCCCCTTCCACCAGCTCCGCGTCCGTCACCCGGAGCGGCTCGACGCCGGCAGGCCGGCCCTGGGCAGCGGGTCCCGCCGAGACGCCCGCCCCGCCCACGTCGTGGGCCGCCGGGCTCGGGAATCCCGCCGGCGCCACGCCCGCCGCGGTCTGTACCGGCGTGGCATGCGTCGGCGTCGGCTGCACCGGCATCGGTGGCACGGGGAACGGCCCATCCGGGCCCGGGGCCACGGGGCCCGCCGCTTCCGGCGGCACCCGGGTCGCGCCCCGGGTCTGGAACACCAGCGGCGGCAACTCCTCTTCATCGAGCTCGTCGACGATCGCCGCGGGGGCCGTCGGCCGTTCCGAGCGCCGGCGCGAGGACCGGACCGCGACCAATGCGATCACCACCAGCACGCCCGCCAGCGCCTGCACCTCCCACCACTGCCAGGCCGGGATCGGGCACCCGTCCGCATCGACTCGCGCGCCGGCCGGCGTGCCGGGGCAGAGGTCCATCAGATCCCGGATGCCATCCCTGTCCTCGTCCCCACTCCCCGGAAGCGCCTGCGGCCGCTCCTCGCTCCGGGCCTGCCCGCTGTCCGGTCCCGCCTGCGCCGCCTGTGCGCTGTCCGCGGGGTCCTGCGGAAGCACCGATCCGCCGCCCGGCTCCTGCGCGGCCGGGGCCGCAAGGGCGACGTCGTCCTGCAGCGAGGCCCCACCCCCCACCGCCTGCGCCGCCAGATCCCCCGGCCGCGCTCCGGCCGCGAGCAGAAGGAGCGTCCCGATTACGATCACGATGTGGCGAAGCTGATCGGCCATGCGCACGACTACCATCATTGGCGTCGACTCGGGCGTGGACGCCCGTCGCCATGCCCCCGGCCAGGCCATTGTTCCCGTCCCGTGAAAGACATTGGGGAAACGACGGCACGCCCTGGACTCAGGCTCCGGTGCGCCACCCCTCCGCGCGGTTCCTGCCGACGGCGCCCGGCATCATCCTGCAACCTGGGAGACGGTCGCATCGCCCACGCGAGGTGATGCGACCGCAGCGATTCGGACGGCGATTCATTGATACCGGGCCCGGGTGGCACTCAGGCTCGATAAGGTAGGCCCGCGCCGGTGCCACCGCAAGCAGCGAATCGCCCGATCCCCATGAAATATCGAGACCTCCGGCGCTCGCCCGGGGACCCGGGACCCTGCCGCGGCTGACCCGGCGAAACACCGCCGGGCCGCCACGGAATCCCTGCTCAGCGGGCGACCTGCGCCTGGAGACCTTTCCCTGCCCGGAACGCCGGCGCCTTCCCGCCCGGTACCCGGATCCGCTCGCCGGTCCGCGGGTTCCGGCCGGTCCGCTCCCGACGTTCCCGGACCTCGAAACTCCCGAACCCCGCAATGCCCACGCGCTCGCCCCGCTTCAACGCGTCCGCGATCAGACCCCTCTCCGGATGGAAGAGGACCTCCACCGCGGCGCGCGCGTCCTTCTTCGACAACTCCGTGCGGTCGGCCAGCGCTTCGATGAGGCCTGCTTTGTTCATGCGTTCCTCCTCGGGATGGGGATTGATGCCGCAAGGTCCGCCAGCCCGTTGCGAGAAACGCGCCCGGATCGCGCCGCTCGCCGCGCGGCTCGCGCGTCCGGGCACGGCCCAACGGCCTCCAGGGGCCGTCACTGGTCCGCCGCGATCACCCGGCGATTGTTCGACGGGTTCACGTCCAGCAGGAAACCGTCCGGATCCAGTATCACGCGCCTCGGCCGCTCCGGCGTGTCCACCTCGACCCACTGGCGCCGGTCCCGGCCGTCCAGCCGCCGGCGCACCCCGTCGACCTCCAGCTCGACCGGCATCCAGTTCTCCCCCGAGCGGACCACCTCAACGCGCGTGCGCCAACCGCCCTCCGCCCGCGGCGCCGTCTCCACGGCGCCGATCCCGTAGTCCAGCGTCCCCGTCGTGTGGATCCACTGATCGAAGAACCAGTCCAGGTCCTCCCGGGCCGCCTCCTCGAACGCCGCCCGCAGCTCCCGCTCGGTCACCCGCGTGAACCGGTTCCTCTCGTAATATACGCGCAACCCCCGCCGGAACGGCTCGTCGCCCAGATGGCCGAGGAGCATCCGGAATACGAGGGCCGGCTTGATGTACGTCATCGCCTGGTACTGGAAGAAGTCCGGGAAGTCCGCCGATGGCGTCCCGATCGGCAGCGTGCGCCCTGACCGCTCCACGGCGATGCCCTGCTCCATCGTCTGCGGCCAGACCCGGGCGTCTCCCCGGCTCTCCACGTACCAGTTCGCCAGGAAGGTGACCAGCCCCTCGTCCAACCACCCTTCCCTCCATTCGTTGTTCGCCAGGATCCCGTGCGCGTAGATGTGGCCGACCTCGTGAATGATCAGCCCCTGGGACGGAGAGCCGTTCATCACCAGCATCGGGAACTCGGTCCCGCCGGGCTCGATCCGGTGCACGTTCGTGACCTGGGGATACGGGTACGGGCCGAAGATCGTGTCGAACCAGGCCAGCGCCCGCGCCGTGCGCTCCACCACCACGCCGTCCGACCAGTCCCTGTCCCCAGGCCGGTACAGCACGTGGATCGCCGTCCCGTTCCATTCCCCGCCCTCGTAGATGTAGTCGGGCGACGTGCTCCACGCGAAATGGTGCACATCCCGGGCGTACCAGCGGACGCGCTTCCGTCCCTCGGCCGGCGCACCCGTCAGCAGCCCGAGCGCCTCCGCCTCGCCCACGTCGCCGTACGCCTCCCGCCGGTACACGATCTCCCGCCCGGGCTGCGCCGCCGCCCGTTCCCACCCGGGATCGCCCTCCACCGGCACGCCCGTCGCCCCGATCACCTGGTCCGCACGCACGTCCAGCGTCACGTCGTACGTCCCGAACTCCCCGTTGAACTCGCCCTGGGGCAGGTGCGCGCGGAACTCCCAACGGCGCTCCTCGTCGTACACCGCGATCCGCGGATACCAGTGCGCGAAGTCGTAATCCCTGCCCGCCCGCCCCTGCCGCCGCGGCACCGTCGAAAGCCTCGCCTGCCAGTCCATGAGGACGGTGACCCGTTCGCCCGGCCCGAGCGCCTTCGGGAGCGGGAGGGCGACGACGGTCGAATCCGGCGCCCCGGGGTACGCCGGCTCCACGGCCACGCCGTCCACCTCGACCCTGAGGAGCCGCTCGAACGCGTGGTCCGCCGGGCCCAGGTCCTGGAACCGCCGCTCGCCGAACTGCAACTCCCGCCGCGCCCACGCGCTGTTCGGCCGGAACGCGTTCAGGTACAGGTGCAGGTAGAGCGTGTCCAGCGTCGCCCCGGTCCGGTTGCCGTAGCGCAACCGCGCCCGGCCGGTGAGGACGTGCGTCGCCTCGTCCAGGATCGCCTCGATCCGGTAGTCGACGTCTTGCCGCACGTCCGCCGGCCCGGGTCCGGCGAACGCCGCCGCTGCCAGTGCCGCGGTGACCAGCAGAACGATCATGGCTGCCCTCGTCCGCATGCGCCGCAGGCTCGATCCCGGCCCGGCATCCGGGGAACCCGGAACCGGAACCGGCCCGGCGCGGATGACGTTGCGTTCACGTACCGTGGGGTGGAATGCGACGTCGTCGCCCGAGCCCCCATCGGCAATGGCCGCCATCCGGCCATCGGCCGCCGTGTCCGCTGCCGTGCCCGGAGGACAGCCAGGCCGACGGAGGCTCCGCCGCGACGTCGCCTCCGGGATCATGCGAGCGCTCGCAGAACGGCCACGAGCGCGTCCACATCCTCTTCCCGGTTGTACACGTGGGGCGATATGCGCAGGGCGCTGCCCCGCAGGGAGATCGACACGTTCCGGGCCCGCAGGAGCTCCTGCACCCGCCCCTCGTCCAGCTCGCGCGGTGCCCGGAGCCCGAACAGGTGGCCGGCCCTCCACCGCTCCGCCTCCACCGTGAACCCGAGCGGCTCCGCCTCGGCGATCAGCAACTCCGCGAGCCGGCCGCAGTACGCCTGGATCCGTTCCACGCCCCACTCGAGCACCATTTCGAGCGCCGCGGCGAGCATCGGAACCAGAATGAAATTGCTCCGCTCGCCCACATCGAAGCGCACCGCGCCCGGCTGGTACTCGTCCCGGTAGTTGACCAGTCCGCGGAAGTCTTCGCTCCCGAGACGGCCGATCCAGTTCTCCTCCAGCGGCAACGCCCGGTCGAACCGTGGCCCGAGGTACGCCACGCCCAGCGCGTACGGGCCGAGCAGCCACTTGTAGCCCGCGCAGAACAGCGCATCCGGCTGGATCTGCTGGACGTCGAACGGCAGCGCGCCCACCGCCTGGGTGCCGTCCACCACGAACACCGCCCCGACTTCCCGCGCCCGGGCGCCGATCCGGGCCAGGTCAAAGAGCGTGCCGTCCGTCCAGTGCAGCGGCGGGAGCGCGACGAGTGCCGTGGCGTGATCGATCGCCTCGAGCAGCCGCTCGTTCCACCCCTCCGCCCGGCGGCCGGGATCCGCCGGCGGCCGCACGACGCGCAGCTCCGCGCCCGTCCGCTCGCACAGCCGGCGCCAGGCGTAGACGTTGCTCGGAAACTGCTCGTGGGCGATGACCACGTTCATCCCCGGTGAACACTCCACGTTCTTCGCCACGAGCGCCGTGCCGTACGAAACGGCCGGGATGAGCGCGACCCGCTCGGGAGGAGCGTTGACCAGCTGGCCGAACAACCTCCGGACCCGATGGCTGTCCGCGAAGAAGTCCTCCACCGTGATCGTCGCCGGATTCAGCTTGCGCCGGATCCCCTCGATCCCCGCCTCCGCCACCCGCGTCGGTAGCGGCGCCATGTATGCGCAGTTCAGGTAGTGCAGCGTCTCCGGCAGGGAAAACGCCGCCCGTTGGCACTCCAGCATCTCGCATCGACCTCCGTCCATGGTTGCCGCACGGGCTGATGATGGCACGCTGTCGCCCGTTCCGCCATGGACGGCAGAGGCACGAACACGGAGGCCCCCGCCGGACGACCGTGTCCGGCGGGGGCCCGCCTGCCTTCGGTCACGACTTCGAACGTCGAACAGTCGAGAAATGCCGGGGCTATCGACGATGCTCTCCACCCGCGGCGGCCGCCAGCCGTTCCGCTCCCGGATGCTGCGGATCGCCGTCCTGCCGCCAGGCGCCGTCCTCCCGAACCCGGTCCCCTCCGGCCGCGCGCCCCGCCCC